>RCNF010000227.1_pt1 | contig 27200 bp, 25 predicted proteins | sample 2041311 | NCBI WGS metagenome assembly RCNF01 (sample SAMN09708228, study PRJNA481090) | Marine sediment metagenome, whole genome shotgun sequencing project. | biome: marine sediment; feature: ocean; material: sediment; isolation source: Sewage treatment plant 2 marine sediment (STP2) ...
CATTTTCCCGATTATTTTCGTTAAATAGCCGTGCTATTGCTCAGCGCATCCATGCGCTTCACCTCTACGAGGCTTACGCGAAAATATTTTCCAGAAATATTTTTCGCCTCAAATAATCGAAAAACTGCCCTAAAAATGGCTTTCTCTCGCGACGATCAACTAAGTCCGACATGCTCCTGGGCATCAGGTGATTAAATGGTAATAAAGTGCAAATAAATCAGGCTGAATTAACTCAGCAAAGTCAGCAGAAGTATCTCATTTCAGGCACGGTTGATTTTTCAACCGTGCCTGATTTAATGCAGCAAGTCTCTGCTTTTTTTAAATCATATAAAAAATCCCCCCCCGCCAATGCCAATGGTAATGCCAGCAAGGAAACCGGCATTACCATAGACCTGTCGAAAATAACGGTTTGTAACAGTGCCGGACTGGCGATGATACTGGAAATGATCAGGCTGGCAGGTAACCATAACATCAAATTACATTTTATAAACTGGCCTGTAACCCTGTTAACTATTGCAAAAGCGTACGGCGTTGACGACGAGATAAGAGACTTTTTTAAATGAATAAATTAATGATCAATGGTGGTGTCAGGCTAAAAGGAGAAATTAGAATTTCGGGTGCTAAAAATGCAGTGTTACCGATACTGGCTGCAACCCTGTTGGCTGATGGTCCGGCAACGATTGAAAATGTACCGCATTTGCATGACGTAACCACCACGGTCGAGTTACTTGGCTGTATGGGTGTGATGGTTTCAATTGATGAGAAACTAAGCGTCGAAGTTGATAGTTCCACCATCAAAAATTATACTGCACCGTACCACCTGGTAAAAACCATGCGTTCTTCGATTCTGGTACTGGGACCGTTGTTAGCACGTTTTGGCGAAGCTGAAGTTTCTCTGCCGGGTGGTTGTGCTATCGGTTCTCGTCCAGTGGATTTGCATATTAAAGGTTTGCAGGATATGGGGGCTGAAATTGATGTCAGCAATGGATACATTCACGCCAAAGCAAAACGTTTAAAAGGTGCCCGCCTGGTGATGGATATAGTGACAGTGACGGGCACAGAAAATCTGATGATGGCTGCTGCACTGGCTGACGGCACGACTATACTTGAAAATGCGGCGCGCGAACCTGAAGTGGTTGATCTGGCTAACTTTATTATTGCCATGGGCGGAAAAATATCCGGTGCGGGTACAGACACTATTGTGATTGAAGGTGTCGAAAAACTCCATGGTACACGTTATCGCGTATTGCCAGACCGGATTGAAACCGGTACTTATCTGGTTGCAGCTGCCATTACCGGTGGCAGTATCAAGGTGAAAGATACCGCACCTCATCTACTGGATGCAGTAATAGAAAAATTACGCGAAGCAGGTGCAAAAATCGAACTAGGAGAAAACTGGATTTCACTGGATATGGAGGGCCGGCGACCGAAGGCAGTGAATGTGCGTACTGCACCTTATCCTGCTTTCCCGACAGACATGCAGGCACAATTTGTCGCCTTAAACACCATTGCAGAAGGCACCGCCACCGTCGTTGAAACAGTGTTTGAAAACCGCTTTATGCATGTGCAGGAAATAAAACGAATGGGTGCAGATATTGAAGTTGAAGGTAATACCGCTATCATTCGCGGCACCGACAAACTAACATCGGCACCCGTAATGGCAACCGATTTACGTGCTTCTGCCAGTCTGATCATAGCCGGTCTGGTCGCCAGCGGTGAGACCGAAGTACAGCGCATCTATCACATTGATCGTGGTTATGAAAATATTGAAGAAAAATTAGCACTACTGGGCGCAAAAATACGCCGCGTTCACGAGTGAGTGCGGCGTATTTTTGCGCAATGAAAAATGAATAGTGAATAGTGAAAAATGTAGAAAAAAACACTTTTAACAGTTGATTGGGAACAGGGAATGGTTTGGTATGGAAGATATCTTGAAGGAGAAAAGCTTTTCGTTTGCTCTGCGAATAGTTAAGCTAGCGCAATATTTGAATAATGACAAAAAAGAATATGTACTTGTAAGCAGGTTTTGAGGTCTGGTACTACTATAGGAGCACTGATTTGTGAAGCTGAATATGCGCAGTCAACACCAGATTTTATCCATAAGTTAAGCATTGGGCTAAAAGAAGCAAATGAAACATATTACTGGCTAAGGCTGTTGCGTGAAGGAGGTTATATCTCTGAAACTATGTTTAATAGTATAAAGCCACAATCAAACGAATTAATTAAATTACTAACATCTAGCATCAACACGGCAAAAAAAAGAACAAAGGCAAACTAATGCGTTTTTCATTATTCATTATTCATTATTCATTATTCATTGGCACAATATGATAACTATTGCTCTTTCAAAAGGCAGAATCTACAAAGAAACACTTCCCCTGTTAGCCGCAGCCGACATCGTGCCTGTTGATGATCCGGAAATAAGCCGTAAACTGATACTTGATACCAATCACGATGATGTGAAACTACTGATTATCCGCGCCACCGATGTCCCCACTTACGTGCAATTTGGCGCGGCTGATTTAGGTGTTGCCGGTAAAGACGTTCTTTTTGAACATGGTGGTGAAGGCCTGTATGAGCCGCTGGATTTGAAAATTGCCAAATGTAAATTAATGACCGCTGGTCTAGTTGACCCTAAACCTCGTCTCAGTGGTCGATTGCGTGTTGCCACAAAGTTTACCAATATCGCCAGGTCTTATTTTGAATCACGCGGTGAACAGATTGAACTTATTAAGCTTTATGGCTCAATGGAACTAGGGCCTGTTGTAGGATTGTCTGATTTAATCGTGGATGTGGTGGATACCGGTAATACCTTAAAAGCAAATGGTTTGAAACCGATAGATCATATTGCCGATATCAGTTCACGTCTGGTGGTAAATAAAGCATCAATGAAAATGAAACATGAAAAAATCAGTGCCATTATCGAGCAGATTAGCGCTGCAGTTGCATAACAGGCTGTGAAAGTATTCAAAAGCATTTAGCCGAAAAGCGTTTAAGCTGATGGTTATAAAAATACACTCAAAGCCTTTTTACGTGCTTGCTGATCTAAAGGTTTTGGTTGTTATTCCACGATTCAGTGTACAGCTAAAGATTCCTTTTTTGAGTTAGTAAACAATGTTAAACATAACATCTTTAAATTATGCAGACGCTGGCTTTTATCAGCAACTCGATAGACTGCTTGCATGGGAAGCTGGCATAGATGGTGATATTGCTAAAATTGTGGCGAACATATTATCGCAAGTGAAAAAGCGAGGTAATGCCGCGGTCATCGAGTACACCAATAAGTTCGATCGCATGAGCTTAACCGACGCCAGTCAATTTGAACTGGATAAAATACAATTACAGCAAGCCTTAGTCTCGCTTGATTCAGGCAAACGAGAAGCATTAGAAACTGCCGCCCGGCGTATACGCCAATATGCGGAACATCAGAAGCTGGAATCATGGTCATACACCGAAGCCGATGGCACCGTGTTAGGGCAGAGTGTAAATGCAATGGATCGCGTGGGTTTGTATGTGCCTGGCGGCAAAGCGGCGTATCCTTCTTCAGTATTGATGAATGCTATACCAGCAAAAGTCGCCGGTGTTGCCGAGTTAATTATGGTGGTGCCAACACCCGATGGTGAGACTAATGAGCTGGTACTGGCCGCTGCAGCCGTGGCGGGTGTCGATCGCGTATTTACTATCGGTGGCGCACAGGCTATAGCAGCACTGGCTTATGGCACTGAGACTATTCCAAAGGTTGATAAAATTACCGGACCCGGCAATTCTTTTGTGGCAACGGCGAAACGTATGGTGTTTGGCGTAGTTGGAATTGACATGATTGCAGGGCCTTCAGAAATTCTGGTGGTATGTGATGGTAAAACTAATCCTGACTGGATCGCCATGGATCTGTTTTCTCAGGCAGAACATGATGAAGAAGCGCAGTCCATTTTAGTCTCTCTTGATAAAGACTTTATTGAACAGGTAAAACAAAGTATCGAGTCTCTGCTAGCAGAGATGCCAAGAAAAGACATTATTAAAACCTCGCTGGAAAATCGTGCTGTGCTTATTTCAGTGGCAGATATAGAACAGGCGATTGAAGTGGCAAATCATATTGCGCCGGAACATTTAGAGCTCTCTATTGATAACGCCGAGCAGTGGGCGCAAAAAATTCGTCATGCCGGTGCTATTTTTATGGGGCGCTATACTGCAGAAGCGTTAGGGGATTATTGTGCTGGCCCAAATCATGTATTACCGACTTCAGGTACCGCACGTTTCTCATCGCCATTGGGTGTTTATGATTTTCAAAAGCGTAGCAGTTTAATTGGCTGTTCAGCGAAGGGTGCTTCAACACTGGGTAAAACTGCCTCGACACTTGCTCATGGTGAGGGTTTAACCGCGCATGCTCGTTCAGCTGAATATCGGATAAAAAAATAAAAGAAGTTTTATCCACAGATGAACACAGATTAACGTAGATAAAAGATTAGAAACTAAAAAGCCAAAAGCTCTATCTGTATTTATCCACGTTCATCCGCGTTCATCTGTGGATGAAGTTTATTAGTGTTTCACTTCAATTCTTCGTGAAGCGGCCACTTCCTGTTTCGGTATGGTGATTGTTAAAACACCGTGCTCGGATTTGGCTTCGATATTATCGGCATCAGCAGAGTCAGGCAGTGTGAAACGGCGATAAAACTGACCGCTTTGACGTTCTATGCGGCGATAGTTTTCTTGCTCTTCAATATTTTCAGACTGGCGTTCACCTTTTATGGTTAGCACACCTTTTTCCATAGATATATCAATATCTTTTGGATTTACGCCTGGTATATCAGCCAGCAAAGTAAAAGCTTTTTCGTCTTCACGTATATCAACCGAAGGTGCCCAGTTAGCCGTTGCCACAGAGGCGTCATCGTCATTCAGACGACTGTACTCAGGGTCGTACAGCTCGCGCTGTAATGTATTTAATAAATTCCAGGGATTGTTATAACGTATTAAGCTCATGATATATGACCTCCTAAGGTAAGGTAGTTGTTCACTGTTATTAAACAATTTGTAGTTTGTTTTTTTAATTTCAAGCCAAATAGAAAAAAATTTTAATGTGCTTTTTTTCTAGCTTTGTTACCATCATCCTAAATAAATTACTTTTTTGCCCACATTTATAAGCAATACTTAATTGACTCAATATTATGGCTTCATCATTAGAAAACTGCCTTCAGGTCATTCGTCCTGTTATTAAAGAGTTACAGGCTTACCACGTGGCTGATGCCAGTGGCTTGATCAAGCTGGATGCGATGGAAAATCCTTACCCGTTACCTGAGGACTTGAAAGCTAAACTACAGATTAAATTGAGCGAAGCAGATCTCAACCGTTATCCAGATCCGTCAGCCCGTATTTTGCGTGGAAAGTTGAGGCAGGTGATGCAGGTGCCTGAAGATAAGGCCATCGTGCTGGGCAATGGTTCGGATGAATTAATACAAATGCTGGCAATGGCGGTGGCAGGCTGTGAAAATAAAAAGCGGGACATTTGTTTGATGTCTTTTGATCCTGGTTTTGTGATGTACAAAATGATTGCAGACGTTGTCGGCATTAATTATATCGGTGTTTCACTTACTGAAGATTTTTCTCTTGATATGGAAAGCATTCGCCTGCTTATAAAACAAAACAGTCCGGCAATTATTTTTATCGCTTATCCAAATAACCCTTCCGCAAATTGTTACCAGGAAAGCGATATTGAAGAAATAATTTCAATAGCGCCGGGTATGGTAGTGCTGGATGAAGCCTACCACCCGTTTGCACAAACCAGTTTTATGAATCGTTTGCTTGAGTTCGATAATTTACTGGTGATGAGGACTGTTTCAAAAATGGGTTTAGCTGGTTTGCGTTTAGGTTTGTTGTGCGGTCATCCTGATATCATAAATGAAATTGATAAAATCCGATTGCCATATAATATTAATATTTTAACGCAAATATCAGTTGAGTTTGTTTTAGATAATATAACTGTTTTAGATCAACAGGCAAAATTAATTCGAAATGAGCGAGAAGGTTTGTTAGCAAAAATGAAAGCCATACCATCGCTGCAGGTGTTTCCAAGTCAGGCAAATTTTATTTTGTTCCGAGTGTTAAGTAACGATGAAAATAGCACTAACAATAGTGCTGCGAATGATGTTTTTGAAAGTATAAAACAATCAGGTGTACTGATAAAAAACATGAAGGCCGACGATGGCTTACTTAAAAATTGTTTGCGGGTGACGGTAGGAACGCCGGATGAAAATTTGGCATTTATAAAAGCGTTAGTTATCAGTTTGCAGTAGGCAGTTATCAGTAAAAACTTTTGAAAAGTGCGGGTGATTTTTTTAAAATTACTGCCAACTGCCAACTGCCAACTGCCAACTGCCAACTGCCAACTAACGACTCATAAGTGGCCGCTGTCCCAGCGTTGCCTTGGTCATAAAACTCTGGCGCTGCCTTAAACCCTCAATCAAAAACTCATCCCCCGGTTTGCCAGCGGCAATCATGTTTACAATATCATTGGTGCTGAGGATATCCTGCCGGTTGATTCGGGTGATAATATCACCGCGTATTAAGCCGGCAATATCACCAGGGCCATTTTTATCCACATCAGTTATTAAAATACCGTGCATAGAATCAAGCTCTACGGTGCGTAAAATTTGTGAGGTTAATTCCTGTCCTTCAACGCCAAGCCAGCCTCTTACTACATACCCGTTTTGAATTATTTGCTGCGCCACTTGCTGCGCTAAATCGATAGGAATGGCAAAACTGATTCCCTGAAAATTTCCTGTGCTGGAAAAAATATTCGAATTGATGCCGACAATGTCACCGTTGGTATTAATTAATGCGCCACCTGAGTTCCCCGGATTGATGGCAGCATCAGTCTGAATAAAGTTCTCATAGGTATTTTGTGAAACACGGGTTCTGCCCGTGGCACTGATTATGCCCTGCGTCACAGTCTGGCCTATAGCAAATGGGTCGCCAATGGCGAGTACAATATCACCCACCTTGATCTGGCTGATATCGGCAATATTAAGTGTCGGCAGGTTTTTAAGGTCTATCTTTAGAACCGCAAGGTCGGTATCCGGATCGGAACCGATAAGTTCAGCTTTTTCGACTTTGCCATCACTAAGTCTGATGCGTATTTCATCACGTTGCGAAATAACATGGTAGTTTGTCAGAATATAACCGTTTTCGTTAATGATTACGCCTGAGCCGGCACCGGTTTCAGCTTTGCGTTTGGGGGCATGGGGTGAGTTTTTGCCTAGAAATTGTGGTGTGATTTTCCCATCGGCTGGCTCTTCTGTGCTAGTTTCAGACCAGATAATCGTCTGTATGCTGACCACGGCAGGCGCTGCTTTCATCACCGCTTCTGCAAATCCGCTATGTTTGTTTTGGCTGGAATTGACAACACTGGGCTGGTTATCTGTTAGTCTGTCAGCGGGTTTGCTGTGTTGATTAATGGCAACGCTGATATCGCCTCGAAACAATAGAATACTTAGTCCGAAAAATACGCCAATGACTAGCCAGGCGAAATAATACACAAATGAGTGGTTTTGCTTCGGCATGAGTTTTTTTATCTCGTTGTTTTTATTAAAGTTGTTATATTAAACTTGGCTAAAATGCTAATTTACGCTATTCTATGCGCGCTTTGCAACCAGTGCGTCCCTGTTTTTACCTGTGGATTTAGGTAAAACATGATTGATCAACAATAGTTAGCGCATAGAGAGGTTGACAGAATTTCAGGATAAATTGAATTGCGATTTTTTAATTTTTTCCGACTAGTATTTTTTATTTAATATTTGGAGATATCCAATATGTCTACTGATAATGTAGTAGATACAAAACGACGCCGCTTTCTGGTCAATTCCACTTCGGTGGTGGCTGCTGTAGGTGCCGGTTTTGTAGCCGTTCCATTCTTAGCCTCATGGATGCCTAGCGAAAGGGCAAAAAATGCAGGTGCTCCCGTTGAAGTTGATATCAGTAAGCTCGAAGAAGGGCGTCTACTGATTGTTGAGTGGCAAAGCAAGCCGGTATGGATTGTTAAGCGCTCGGCTAAAACACTTTCTGATCTGGTTACTTTAGATGACAATCTTAGCGACCCTGCTTCAGAAAATGCGGATCAGCAGCCTGCTTACGCACAGAACGCGAACCGTTCTATTAAACCGGAAATTTCGGTACTCGTTGGTATTTGCACGCATTTAGGTTGTTCTCCTACATTCCGTCCCGATATTGCAGCAGCTGACCTGGGTGCGGACTGGCTAGGTGGATTCTTCTGTCCCTGTCACAGTTCAAAATTTGACCTTGCTGGCCGTGTTTACCAGGGTGTGCCAGCACCAACTAACCTGGTGGTACCGCCGCATAAATACGTAAGTGACAGCGTTATTCTTATTGGCGAAGATGGGGAGGCAGCATAATGAGCAATTTAATGACCTGGATAGATGAGCGTTTTCCAGCGACAAAAATGTGGAATGACCACCTGGCTAAATATTACACACCGAAAAACTTTAATTTCTGGTATTTCTTTGGTTCATTAGCACTGATGGTGTTGGTGATTCAGATTATTTCAGGCATTTTCCTGACCATGCATTACAAACCAGACGGCGCTATGGCGTTTGCATCTGTTGAGTACATCATGCGTGATGTGCCTTATGGCTGGTTGATTCGTTACATACACTCAACCGGTGCGACTGCGTTCTTTGTTGTGGTTTATCTGCACATGTTGCGTGGCCTGATGTATGGCTCATACAAAAAACCGCGTGAACTTATATGGCTGTTTGGTATGTTCATCTACCTGGCACTTATGGCTGAAGCTTTCATGGGTTACTTATTACCATGGGGTCAGATGTCTTACTGGGGTGCGCAGGTAATTATTTCACTGTTTAGTGCGATCCCGGTGATCGGTGATGACCTGACACTGTGGATACGTGGTGATTTCGTCATTGGTGATGCGACCTTGAATCGCTTCTTCGCGCTTCACGTGATCGCTTTACCGTTTGTTCTGGTATTCCTTGTTATCGCGCACATTCTTGCCTTGCATGAAGTGGGTTCAAATAATCCTGATGGTGTTGAGATCAAGAAAAACAAAGATGCCAATGGCATTCCATTAGACGGCATTCCTTTCCACCCTTACTACTCGGTAAAAGATATCGTTGGTGTGGTGGTATTTCTGTTCTTCTTCAGTGTGGTGATGTTCTACTTCCCTGATGGTAGCGGTTACCTGTTAGAGCATGCAAACTTTATTGCTGCTGACCCGTTGAAAACACCTGAGCATATTGCACCGGTCTGGTATTTCACCCCGTTCTATGCGATTTTACGCGCCGTGCCTGATAAATTAATGGGCGTTGGTACTATGGGCGCTGCGATTGTGGTGCTGTTCTTCCTGCCGTGGATCGACCGCTGCAAAGTGAAGTCTATTCGCTATCGCTCAGTTATTTTTAAAGTGAACCTGATTGTATTCTGCATTAGTTTTGTTGTACTGGGCTGGTTAGCTATGCAGCCAGCAACTGAAATACTGACCTTCTTCTCGCGCGTATTCACTTTCTTCTATTTCGCTTTCTTTGCTGTGCTTTTTGTTACATCTAAAAACGAAAAAACCAAGCCTGTTCCAGATAGGGTGACATCATGAAAACTGCTACTATGAAAACCGCCGGCATTAAAAAAATAATCGTTTTATTTATGGCGGCCGTAATGGTGATGCCAGCGATGGTTGCTGCATCAAGTGGCGCGCATCTGTACCAGGCGCCTATTGATATAAACGATAAAGAGTCATTACGACGCGGTGCAAAAGCTTTTGCGGACTACTGTTACAGTTGTCATGCAGCGTCTTTTATGCGCTTTAATCGTATCGCCAAAGACCTGGATATGGAAGAGCAGGAAGTACGTGAGATGATGATTCATACCCGTGGTAAAAAAGGTGCGCCAACTAAAATTGGTAGTTTGATGAAAGTATCAATGACCGATGACTACGCAAAAAATGCGTTTGGTACTGCAGTACCTGACCTGTCACTGGCTGCTCGTGCACGTGGTGCTGACTGGGTATACACTTACCTGCGCAGTTTTTATGTTGATTCCTACCGTCCAACAGGTTTCAACAATACTGTGTTCCCAGATGTTGGTATGCCACACGTTTTATGGTCACTGCAAGGTTTGCAGGAAGCTAAATATAAAACGACAGTACATGGTGATGTTGAAGTTGAGGAATTTGACGGCATGGAACAGATTCAGGCCGGCACGTTAAGCCGTGTTGAATACGATATGTTTATTGCTGATCTGACCAACTTCATGGTTTATCTCGCAGAGCCGGTGCAGGTTGAACGTCGCAGCATGGGCTGGAAAGTACTGTTGTTTCTGATCGTTCTGTTTGGTTTTGCTTATGCGCTGAAGAAAGAATACTGGAAAGACGTACACTAATATATTATTGCCGACACTGGTCTTTATTACAGTTACTGCCATGGATGGCAGGTATTAGGGCAATGTACGAGCAGCGAAGCGGTGTGCCGAGTGTCCATCCAGTGTTGACAAATAATTTCTTGAAGCAATTTTTTAAATAGCTTCTCTCCGATTGGAAAACCTATGAATTTATATACCACGGCATTATCAATTGAGTGTCACCGTACCCGTATCGTTTTAAACGAAAAAGATATTGTCCACGAAGTGACTTTAGTCGATCCTAAAAAATTACCTGAGGATCTGATTGACCTGAATCCCTACGGTAGTGTACCTACATTGATCGATCGTGAGCTGGTGTTATATAACCCACGCGTTATTATGGAATACCTGGAAGAGCGTTTCCCACATCCTCCGTTAATGCCAGTTGGTCCTGTGGCACGTGCGCAAACACGTCTGGCACTCTTTCAGGTGGAGCATGACTGGTATCCGCTGGTTGATATCATTGAAACCAAAGGCGAAAAAGCAGTCGCTAAAGCCAAAAAAGATCTTACTGAAAGTATAACTTCGGTTGCCGAAATATTTAATGTTATGCCGTTTTTCCTTAGCGAAGACTTTAGTCTGGTTGATGCCAGCGTAGCCCCTATACTCTGGCGTTTACGCCATTATGGTATTGAGCTGCCCAAAGAAGCTAGTGCTGTTAACTCATATGCTGATCGTTTGTTTGATCGAGATGGTTTTGTGTTAAGTCTGACAGAAGCGGAGCGCGAGTTGCGCTTGTAAGCACTAGTTTTAAGTAGTAAGTTTTAAGCAACCTGTTTTTCACTTATAACTTATAACTTACAGCTATTTTATGAAGATGACCTCAAGTCGCCCCTATCTTATTCGTGCCATGTATCAGTGGATTGCTGATAATGGCGTGACGCCGCATTTACTGGTTGATGTTTCTGTGGATGGTGTGCAGGTGCCTGCGCAGCATATTCAAAACGGCAAAATTATTCTTAATATTGCCCCTATGGCAATCAATGGTCTGGTTTTAGGTGATACTGAAATAACATTTAGCGCGCGCTTTTCCGGGCAACCGATGGGGCTGCATATTCCAGTCGAAGCAGTGTTAGCTGTTTACGCAAAGGAAAACGGTCAGGGCATGATGTTCTCTGAAGATGATGGCGCAACTTCATCACCTGATAATGATGATGATCCAGATCCTGCTCCAGATAAACCCAGGCGGCCGGGATTGCGGGTGGTGAAATAATAAAGAAAGTTGGCAGTTATCAGTTTGCAGTTATCAGTTAAAAACGCACTGGAGTCGTTCCTCGGCACACCGCTTCGCTGCTCCTCGACAACTGCTCCTCGGCAACTGCTCCTGCGTTGCCCTACTACCGTACTTCCTGTACATATGCGTTGTCCTACTACCGTCCATCCATGGACATATGCATTGCCCTACTACCGTCCATTCATGGACATATGCATTGCCCTACAAAGTGACATCCGTGTCACGAAGACGATTCTCAGCAACGACCCACATGGCAAGGATTGTTCCTACAATCCTATTGCATTTCCTCCATCCATGGAGGTCAGACGTGGGAAGTGCGGAAAATGCCGGGAGCAACTTTCAGCCACTCCATCCGTGGAAATAAAAACTGCTTGGGAAGATTTATGTAATTTTTTAAAATTACTGCCAACTGCCAACTGCCAACTATCTTTACCCGCCAAGAAGTTGGTGATCAATAAGGTCGCAAATACAGTGAATCACCAGTAAGTGCACTTCCTGAATACGGGCTGTTGATTCAGATGGTACACGTATTTCAATATCACTTAACGATAACCGACCCACCATTTCGCCGCCTGATTTCCCGTCTAAGGCAATGACTGTCATCTCACGATCATGTGCAGCATCGATGGCCATATTTACGTTTTCGGAGTTTCCACTGGTGCTAATGGCCAGTAGTACATCTCCAGCATGACCTAATGCGGTAACCTGTTTTGAAAAAATCTGGTTGTAATTATAGTCGTTAGCAATGGATGTTACGGTAGAGCTATCCGTGGTTAATGCAACGGCAGGCAGGCCAGGGCGTTCCATCTCATAACGGTTCAGCATCTCAGATGAGAAGTGCTGGGCATCTCCGGCGGAACCGCCATTGCCGCAGGATAGTACCTTGCCACCATTTAAAAAACACTGGGTAATGATTTTTGCGCTGCGTTTGATTGGTTCTGCAAGTATTTCAGCCGCCAGTTGTTTAGTGCTGATGCTGTCCTGAAAATTTTTATTAATTCTCGAAATTAAATCCATAGCAATATGAAAAATAGTTACGTGTTATAAGTTGATGAGTTTATTACTTATTACTTAAAACCTGCAACTTAAAACCGGTTTTAAAAAGCATCGCATATCCAGTCAAAGGTATATTGCTGTCTGCCTGGTCCAGTTTGCGTGTTTTTTGACATTGAGACAACATCAAATCGTGCATTTTCGTATTGACTGTTCTGTTGCAGGTATAACTCGGCTGTTCTTCGTAGCTTTTGTTGCTTGGCAGGTGTAATACTTTCCAGCGCGCCACCGAAATTATTATTTTTACGAAAACGAACTTCAACAAATACCAGAACTTTGTTATCAAGCATGATGATGTCTATTTCACCAAAGCGACAGCTAAAATTTTTATTAACCAGTTTTAAACCCTGCGATTTGAGGTAACGGCTGCAGGCTGCTTCAGCATCTTCTCCCTGTTTTAAATGTGCTGCTTTCATTCGTTTGCTTAGATCACCTTTTAGGCATCGCCAGAAGTTATGATACTTAATCAGAGCTGCCCTGGTAATTTGCTATTGCGCTGTTCTGTGTATGCGCTTTAAGTTCATGTAAGTCTGGTTCGAAATATACGGCTTTACCCTTTTTAAATTTAGCCCAGAGCAGTTTACGCGTAATGCGATTATTGTCATCTAACTGTATATTTCCTGTTTGCCCATCATAAAAGGCATATTCTTTGTTTTTCAGGTAATCCAGGTTGTAAACTAAATGATAAGCATCAATGCCGAGGGCGAATAAACGGGTAAGCTGTTTCTGTTGTGGCCAGTTTTCTGTGAATACTTTAGCTAAAGGCGAATTGTTTTGTAGTACCCAGGGTAAATCACAAAACACCAGGCCATTCAGGTCGCGATCCAGTTCACGGTTTACCTTTCCTGTATAAACATGTGATGTTGAATACACCGGCAGGTCGCCGGCATGGCTAAATTTAAAAGCAGGCATGATGCCGCGTGCAGAATGGTGGGTGGCGGCAAGGAATATCATATCAATATCCTGCCGGCGGTAGGGCTCACTTTGTGTTTTTTGGCTAATGATGTTTTCTACTTTTTTGCGGCGGATAGCGCTATGGTCAAGATTAAACAGCGCTCTGACTGGACGCTTATAATCGTTGGTATTTGTTGCATAGTTTGTTACGGTTAACACTTTTCCGCCTAAAAACTCAAAGTGCTCGGTGAATGCTTTATTTAAGCGTTTTCCCCATTCGCTGTCCGGGTAAAATACAGCGGCCCTCAATTTATTTTGTCTAATTGCAAGTTCGGCTACCTGCTGTGCTTCATCTATCGGCGATAATCCAAACTGAAAAAGATTTTCGGTGTTGTTAAGGCTATTTTCCGAATAATTCAGCGTCAGTACCGCAATCTCAAGTTCTGTTTGCTGCGTCAGCTGGTCAATAATGATTTTATTCAGCGGGCCGATTATATTGCTTGCACCATCATCAATGGCCTGTCTGTATAGCTGCTGGAAGGTCAGTTTCTTATTGCTGCTATCGTAAAATTTGATGACCGGTTTTGTCGAGGAGTTTGAGTCATGGTAATAGGCGCTTAACAAACCGTTTTTTATGGTATCCGTTACTTCTGATAAATCACCATGCATGGGCAATAACACGGCGATCTGTTTCTTTTCAGAAACTTCAAATTGATAGTTATTGATTAGTTCGCTTAAAAAAGTATCGCCGACTGGATGCAACGGATAACGTGTGCCCCAGTCTAGTAGATCATTTTCAATCATACTGATGTTTTGCTGGCCTGAGCGCATGACTTTTGCCAGATCCAGCCAACCTTTAATAGTCGGGTTGTCGCTACGCTGGCTGTTCAGCTGTGGGGTCGGTAAGTTTGATAATGCTGCCCAGATTTTTCTATTGTTTTGGTTTTTTTCCTTTGCCTCGACAATGTAAGTGTCGAGTTGCACGCGACGATCAACCGCAAACATGTATTTTCCCGATAAATAATCAAGGTCTGCTTTTAGCGCATAAAATTTTATTTGCTGTTCGCGTGTTACCGGCTTTATTTCAGCGATGATTTGATTTGCCAGTACCACATTTTTTTCAGCAATGGCTATTTCTGCAGATAAAAGCGATATTAATGCCTGTGCTGATTGTGCACTGACATCGCTGGTTGATTCAACAATAATGGCAGTAGCAACCTGTGTCATCCTATCCAGCTGTTGTTTGGCCAGATCAACTTTACCGGCTTCGATAAACAGGCTGGCAGCCAGTGCGCGGTACTCTAGTTGTGCTACGATTGAGTCGCTGTCTTCTGCGCGTTCAAGTAAGCTTTCTGCTTCTTCTGTTAATGTGGCCTGCTGTCCGGTAACGGCTTGTGTTTCTTCCGTTGTTTGTTGCTCAGGTTTTAGTGGTGGCGTGCCACAGGCGGAAAGTATGGCAAAGCTGAGAAGTAAAAAGAGTTTTAATGTATGTAGTTTCAAGATAGTATCAAATAATAAGTTATAAGTGAGTAAAGCTCTCAATTAATAAGTAAGTATGTTTTGTGAGACTATAAGTGTCAACTGAAAATCTTGAAGAAAAATCAGCTATATCAGTATTTAATCATCAAAAATCTGCTGTGTTGCCGGGTACATTGTATCTTGTTGCTACCCCGATAGGTAATTTAGCGGATATCACGCAACGAGCAATCTCGGTATTGGCTCAGGTCGATATTATTGCTGCGGAAGATACTCGGCATAGCCAGCGCTTATTATCCTGTCTTGGCATCAAGTCTAAAATGCTGGCTTACCACGAGCATAACGAGGACCAAATGACGCCTAGGCTACTCGATGAACTGGCCTCGGGTAAGTCGATAGCACTCATTTCGGATGCCGGTACGCCGTTGATAAGCGACCCCGGTTATCGGCTGGTCACCCAGGCACATGACAAAAAGCTCAGTATCGTGCCAGTACCAGGCGTGTGCGCGGCTATTACGGCATTGAGTGTTGCCGGGCTGGCAACAGACTCATTTACCTTTGAAGGTTTCCCTCCAGCAAAACAGGGCGCACGGTTACACTTTTTAGAGCAGCTGGGGCAGCAGCAGCGAACCATGATTTTTTATATATCCTGCCATCGCATCGTAGCAACGTTAAAAGATATGCGCACAGTGTTCGGTGAAACCAGGCGAGTTACTTTCGCCAGAGAACTAACCAAAACATTCGAGACCATAAAAAGAACGGAATTATCAGATTTAGTGAACTGGGTAGAGGCCGATGATAATCAACGCAAAGGTGAAATTGTGCTGGTTGTTGAAGGTAAGCTGGCTCAGGCTGCAGATGGAACGCAGGTTGATCATTATTTATCGATATTGCTGGCCGAGCTTCCGGTTAAACAATCGGTAAGCCTGGTGGTGAAAATGACTGGTGAAAATAAAAATGATATTTATAAACGGGCGCTGGCATTAAAAGGGGATTGATCAGGTGTTTTTTGTAAGCAGGATGGAAGCCTGAAAACGGTCAGCAGACAGTCAAAAACTTTAAAAGCTATTAACCACAGAGGACACGGAGGACACAGAGGTTATAGTTATCAACCGCACCGCTGGTACGGTTGATAACTATAAAGGGTTTCCTCCGTGTTCTCTGTGGTGAGATGTTTTTGATTATCGGCTAAGGCTTAACAACAGTCATCCAGCTGATTTATTGAAGGTTAAATGTAATGAAAAAATATTATTTATTGATCCTGTTTTTTGTCACTGCCACGGCCCATGCAAAAAATGACAGGGCTTTTTTATGGCAAGTGAGTTCAGACAGGGCAACAATTTATTTGATGGGGTCAATTCATTTTGCAGATAAAAGTTTTTACCCGTTGCGTAAAGAGATAGAAAATGTTTTTGAAAAGTCGGATGCGCTGGTCGTGGAGCTGGATATCAATAACATAGACCATAACGCATACAACCGGTTGTTGCTTGAGAAAGGAATGTATAAAGACGGTTCAACCATTAAAGATGTTATTTCTGAAAAAACCTGGCTGCAGCTTGAGCAGCGATTAGAGCAGTTGAATATCTCTTACGATGATATAAAAAGCTATAAGCCGGGCATTTTGGTATTAACGCTAACTGCTATGCAGGTTATGCAAATGGGTTTTGACCCGGAATTGGGAATCGATGTTTATTTTCTGAATAAAGCCGCCTCTGATTCCTCCGCTAAAAAAATAATTGAACTTGAAACGCTGGCTCAGCAGGTTAATCTATTTTTAAATGTTTCCAGTGGCGACCTGTTATTAAAAGAAAGTTTGTATTCACTAGATGAGTCAGAAATAATGATGGCGGAGATGGTCCGCTACTGGAAGGCCGGCGATAAAGAAAAAATGAATAAGCTGCTATTTGAAGATATGCTGAATGAGTATCCTGCATTTAGTGCAATATATGACAGCTTAATTTACCAAAGGAATCAGCAGATGGCGTCAAAAATAGATGACATGTTATCGGCTAGATTGCAGCACCGTTCACAGGGAAAATTACAGAAGAAACAAAGCTACTTTGTAGTAGTCGGTAGCGGACACCTGATTGGTGAAAAAGGGATTGTTAATGTGTTGAAAAAGAAGGGTTACGAGGTGAAACGTCTCTAGAAAGAAAGTAGGTAGTTGGCAGTTTGCAGTTAAAAGCGAAAAGACAGTTTTAAAGTTACCGTGATTTTTTATGATTTACTGCCAACTGCCAACTGCCAACTGCCAACTTTTTTAAAGCCCTAACTTCTTCTCAAGATAATGGATATTGGTGCCACCTGCCTGGAAGTTTGGGTCATTAATAATTTCTTTATGCAGATCAATATTGGTATTAATGCCGGTAATGCTGATTTCATCGAGTGCGCCCCGCATGCGTGCCAGCGCGACGTCTCTAGTGCAACCATAAGCAATCAACTTGCCGATCATTGAATCATAATGCGGTGGTACCGTGTAACCACCATAGATATGGGTGTCTATACGAATGCCAGGACCACCAGGCGCGTGGTAACGTTCAATTGTGCCGGGAGAGGGGATAAAGGTTTTATGGTGCTCTGCATTCAGCCGACATTCAATAGCGTGGCCCCTGATTTCAATATCACTTTGTTTGTATCGAAGTTTTTCACCTGAAGCAATGTAGAGCTGCTCTTTGATGATATCGACACCGGTGATCATCTCGGTCACCGGATGTTCTACCTGTACACGGGTGTTCATTTCGATGAAATAAAATTCATCGTCCTGATATAAAAATTCAAAGGTACCTGCGCCGCGATATTTTATTTTATTGCAGGCATCAACACAGCGTTGGCCAATTTTTTTGCGTTGTCTGGGGCTGATGCCAGGAGCAGGGGCTTCTTCTACTACTTTCTGGTTACGTCGTTGCATGGAGCAGTCACGCTCACCAAGATGGATTGCATTTCCCTGGCCATCAGATAAAACCTGTATCTCAACATGGCGCGGAGTTTCAAGATACTTCTCCATGTACACCATGTTATTACCGAAGAAAGTACCTGCTTCCTGCTTGGTTAAAGCAATCGAATTGCTTAAGGTCGCGTCAGAATGTACTACACGCATACCACGACCACCGCCACCGCCAGCAGCTTTAATAATAATTGGGTAACCGATTTTGTTGGCAAGTTCTATATTAGTGTCGTTATCGTCACCCAGTGGACCGTCGGAACCGGGCACGCAGGGAACACCTGCGCTTTTCATCGCTTTGATGGCTTCGACTTTGTCACCCATGATGCGAATCGATTCAGGAGTGGGGCCAATAAAAATAAATCCACTGTCTTCGACACGTTCGGCAAAATCAGCATTTTCAGATAAAAATCCATAACCGGGATGGATGGCAACCGCGTCGGTGACTTCAGCCGCACTGATGATAGCGGGAACGTTCAGGTAACTTAGGTCAGAGGGGGCAGGGCCAATACAGACTGACTCATTAGCCAGGCGAACATGTTTGAGGTCACGGTCGGCTACTGAATGAACCGCAACGGTTTTGACGCCAAGCTCACGACACGCTCGCAGTATGCGTAATGCGATTTCGCCTCGGTTGGCGATAACAACTTTGGATAACATAAAACTGTGCCCTATTCGATGACGATAAGTGGTTGACCAAACTCAACAGGTTGAGCGTTGTCAACAAGAATGGCTTTAACTACACCGGATTTATCGGCTTCAATCTGGTTAAGAATCTTCATCGCTTCAATGATGCAAACAGTATCGCCTTCGCTGACGCTGTCACCGACTTTGCAAAAGTCTGGAGCGCCAGGTGAGGCAGCCATATAGAAAGTACCTACCATTGGCGCATTCACAGAATGACCGAGGATGGCACATTCTGCGCCGGTACTTTCGGTCTCGGCAACTGCGACTGGCACAGCTGCCCCGGCTGCAGCTGTAATGGGTGCGGGAGCGGCATACTGCTGTATCGGCATTGGCATTGCCGGTCCCGAAGTGGGGTAGCGAGAAATGCGTACTGACTCTTCACCTTCATTTATTTCAATTTCAGCAATACCGGACTCATCCAGTAGTTCGATTAATTTTTTTACTTTACGTATGTCCATAGGATCTGCCCTGACTTATAGTCATGTTAATTGTTCCAGGTTTAACTGGACGCTTTTAATTGGATTATTGCTGCCTGTAACGCCAGTTCATAACCTAAAGCACCAAGGCCAGAGATAACACCAGCAGCAATATCGGAAAAATAGGAATGCTCACGAAACGCTTCACGTGCATGAACATTAGATAAATGAATTTCAATAAATGGAATATCAACTCCACTTAAGGCATCACGCAGCGCCACGCTGGTGTGGGTAAATGCAGCAGGATTGATAATGATAAAACGTACATTATCTTTAGCTGCTCTGTGTACGCACTCAATCAATTCTGCTTCTGCATTGCTTTGTACACTTTCCAGACTGAGATTGTTATCTGTGGCCAGTTGCGACAATCTGGTGTTAATACTGTTGAGTGTATCCGAGCCATAATGTTCAGGCTCGCGGGTGCCTAACAGGTTTAGATTGGGGCCATTTATAACGAGCAGATCGGGCATTTTTTATTTTAAGTGAAGCTCAGGGCTGTTAATAAAGCAGCTCAGGGCTGTTTTCAACCAAATATTATTATTTGCCAATAATTGTGCATAAAAATTAGCGAAATGTCTACTATTTCGGCGAATTTGTAGCGAAATTCGTAAAATAGTTCATTTATAGAATGATTCCGAGTTCTCCCATTAGTTCTTTCGCGCGTATCTTGCTGAGTTCTCCCATGATTGTGTTGCTAATTTCGCCGTTACGATTGATGATTACTGTATATGGAAGTGCACCGACACCGTTGCCGTAACGTTTTGCCAGCCCTGCACCTTCAGACTCAGCGACCATGGCTGGATAGTTCATGCCTATTTCAGTGGCATATTCCCGGACGGCGTGTTCATCATCTACCGCAATGCCTATGATTTGAAAACCCTGATCAGCGTAGGTTTTTTGCAGCTCGATAAAATCAGGTATCTCTTTCAGGCAAGGCGGGCACCAGGTTGCCCAGAAATTAAGAAGAATTACTTTACCATCCCATTCTTTGATGTTTCGAAGCTGACCATCTAAATCCATGGCGGCAAACTCCGGGCGTTGTAATCCGATAGCAGGATTATTTTGTGTCTGTAGTTGCGGTTGATTAAGGTATTGTTGTAAAGCAAAACCGCTGCCGCCAGCAATAACGATGGCAATAATAAAAAATAGGATGTTTTTCATTTTGTATAAGAGAGGTGAAAGCGAATAAAATTCAGAATATTTTATATGAAAATGTTGTGATGTAGATGATATTTAATTATATCGTGTGGGTATGGGGTTTTTATTCGTTTTAGTTCTTAGCGCTTTCGATTTATTTTTTTAGTTTGGCATTGCGGGGCGAGACCCGCAATGCCTCAATAGAAGTAAACTGTGTGAAAAAAAATAGAACAAAAAAAGCAAAGCTGAAGTTTTACAACCTGGTGTAAGTGACGGCGGGGTCTGCTGTTAATTGTGTTGGCCGCAAGTCAATCGTTGTGCCGTTATCAGGATCGGTTTTGTTGCCAAAGTAAAGCGTGAATGCATCCTTGGTCGCAAAAATATCAAAATCTGCTACACCAAAAGTTATTAAACCTTCAGTTGTATTGGTTGTTGTGTTTATTTCTGTCGCTACAGTGATTTCGGCGACAGATCCGTCGACAATAACATCACTACCCAGGGTGTAACTAAATGTATTGAGATCTCGAATTTCGGGTACAGGATTTAACTCAGTGATGGTACATGTTGTATCGCCTAAATAATATAGATTTGAAGAAGTGCCATTTCCAGAATCGAATAAAATGCCGCCGTTAGAGGTAAATACAAGCGTTGGTATATATGAATCTTCGACATCAATAACGCAATTTGATGTCCAGGTATGACTTAGTAATGTACTGGTTATAATGCGATCAAATTCTTCAGGCGCTTCTTCTGAACAGCCGACTAAACTGGCAAAAATCGTAATTAAAACAATAGTGTATTTCATCTTTATTCCTGTTTTGACATTACCACGAAACGTTGCAGCGATAGCAATGATCAAACAATGTCTTTTAAATTTTATTATAGAAAGAGTTTATATAGATATTATATTTCTAACTTGACTAATCGCGCCAATGGCTTGTCAGTAAGGTCATGATTTTTGATACTTTACAAGATAAACTTCTCTTCTCTAAAAAGTTTGTGTGAGTTAACTCAGGTTCTTTCTAAAGTCCTGTGTCAGAAAATAGCAGGCTATTTTATAGGAAAGTAGCCTGCTTTAGATAGTTTTTCGTTTCTGTGATGGGGGGGAGTGTAGCGCTCTTGTTTTTTTGTTTGCCATTGACGACTATGTGCTTGCCAGATATTGCGGGGCGAGACCCGCAACCCCAAATTAATAGCAAACAACAAATGTTATAAAAAATAAACCAGCAACGCTGCAGTCAACGCTAGTACGTGCGAATCAGTAAAAAATTTATATGGTTATTTTCACTGTTGTCCCGTTAACTGTTAGAGTCATGGAGTGGGATCCGTTGCCTGAGACCGTATGCCGCACGGACGCGGCATCCGAGCGTACACGGACGTATTTACAGCGTGTCTCAGGCGAAGGGTACCAATTCATGTCTCGGATTAGAGCTCCCCTTGTCAATGCCTGCTACATCAGCCTGTTTAGATAATTTCTTTTTTGTTAACGGGACAGCAGTGGGTTATTTTAATGCGCTTGTAACATGCAGGCTAAATTCTTCAGCAGGTTTATAACCCACGACACGGTAGTTTCTACGCTCAATCCCGTCAGCGCCAAAAAACATAATCGAAGGTGGACCAATAATGCCAAAGTGTTTGTATAGTTCGGTGTCTTTGGCATCATTGGGGGTGACATCAGCCTGCAATAAAACGACACCCTCTAATGCCTTTTTAACGGAAGGATCAGCAAAGGTCAGTACTTCCATCTCTTTACAGGAAACACACCAGTCAGCATAAAAATCCAGCATCACTGATTTGCCAGCGGTTTTAGCTTTGGCCAGTTCTGCATTTAAACCATCAACGCCTTTAATTTGTATAAAGCTTAAATGTTCTGCCTGACCTGTTGTTCCAGAAAAACTGCCCGAGCTGACATTCAGGCCTTTTAATGGCTGGAACACATTTCGGTTACCACCTGCCAGTCCTAACAAAATAATGATGCCGTAAATCAGCAACAAAATCCCTAAACCTTTCCACAGTTTTTTCCAGCCACTGCTGCCTTCAGTTAAACCATCAATAGCGCCCATATAAATTGCTGAGACAATAATTAATGCCGCCCACAAAAACATGGTAAAACCAGCTGGTGCCACTCTTTCCAGTAACCAGATGGCAAGGCCGAGTAATAATACGCCGAACACTGCTTTAACGGCGTCCATCCACATACCGGCCCTGGGTAAAAATTTACCAGCTGAAGTACCGATGACTAACAGCGGTGCGCCCATGCCCATACTTAAAGAAAATAGCGCCAGCCCGCCGAGAACAGCATCGCCGGTTTCCGCAATATAAATAAGGGCGCCGACTAAGGGTGCGGTGACGCAGGGACCAACGATGAGTGCAGAGAGGAAACCCATAATGGCAACACCAATAATATTACCGCCTTGCTGGCTGTTACTTATATTTGTCAGCTTGCTTTGTACGCTGGTCGGCATTTGTAACTCATAGAAGCCGAACATAGAAAAAGATAAAGCCACAAAGATGATGGCAAAACTGCCGATAATCCACGGGTTCTGGAACCATGCCTGAATATTTTCGCCGGATAAACCGACCAGTATGCCGACGATGGTGTAGGTCATGGCCATAGCCAGTACATAAATCAGCGACAGATAAAAAGCTTTACGGGTGGATATGTTTTCACCCTGACCGACAATGATACCCGATAAAATAGGGATCATCGGAAATACGCAGGGAGTAAAGGCAAGCAGTAATCCGGCAACAAAAAATATAAGCAGTGTTAATAAGGTGTTGCCGCTGCGCAGTGCATTGGCAATTTCATCCTGCTCAGAGACAGTAGTCGATGTCGCTTCTGAAGAATTGTCTGAAGAACTGGCTGATGAGCTGTCGACGGCAGCGCCCATCTGTTCAGCTATGGCCGAAGAGATGGGCGATAACCTGACGGTGAATTTTCTGGTTTGTGGTGGATAACAAATACCGGAGATTTCAGAGCAGCCCTGGTACTTAACCTTGAAAGTGACATCTTTGTCACCACTATTATTATAGTGGTAAGGCAAAGTAGCATCTGCAAAGTGATGAAACACATGAAGGGTTTTATTAAAAATGGGATCATCTTTAGCTTCGCCAGCTGGCATAAGCAAAGGTTTTGCAATCACAGAAGGGTCGCTGGCAGTAATCTGCATTTTGTCACGATATAGATAATGTCCATCGGCAATCACCCAGTTTATTGTGAATTGCCCGGGTTGAGAGTCGTGGCTGACCTTAAAAGCATCGTCGACATCAAGAATGTCGTCCTGTCCGCCAAAGCCATCGAGGAGATTAAAGCTTTCTGCTGCGCCAACAGGTAAACTAATGCTCAGTACTAATACATATGTAAGAAAGAATTTGGAAAGAAATGCGTTAAATAGGTTTTTCATGTTGTTTATTTAGTTATGGATTGTGATTGCGGGAATGTGGCTTCAGGGTAATAAATTAGACATAGCTAATGTATTAGGTTCAAATAACAGAAAATAGGTGAGCTTAAGCTAACTTTGTTCGCTCCGGTGTGTCGTAATAGTAGCAAAAAACACCTTAATTATATCTTAAAATGCAAAATCCATAGAAATAACACGAAGATTAGAAACATGCCATTATTGTTTATAGTTGTTCCACTTGTCGAGCTGTACTTCATCATTGTTATAGGTGGGGCTATCGGTGCCTTCTGGACAGTCCTGTTAGTTATCGTGACAGCGATAATAGGTGTTAATTTATTGCGTACCCAGGGTATGAAAACCTTGACCCGTGCACAGAGAAATATGGCACAAGGTCAGATTCCAGCCATGGAAATGATGGAAGGTATTGCGCTGGCGGTTGCTGGTGTGTTGTTGATTACGCCGGGTTTTATCACTGATACCATCGGTTTTTTATGTCTGATACCTGCCAGTAGACAGGCGATCATTCGCTATATACTGGCGCGCTCCTCTGTGCAGACAGGTTTTGGCGCCCAGTCTGCATCATGGCAGTCGAAACAGCATCATCAGCAGCAAAAACCCGGAACAGAGTCGCCGGATACTAAGCCCCCCAAAGTGGGGCGTACCATTGAAGGCGAGTATCGCCGCGAGGATTAGCGGTATTATAAGTCATTGAAAAATAAAATAAAATGTCCGAATATGGACACCGATAAAATAATAAACGGTAGGTGACCTGGGCGTGTTTTTAAAGATGTAGACCGATAATAAAGGGTTCATTGCACAACATAGGAATAAAAAGTTGTAAATATTGTAACTATCTGTGTCCATCTGCGTTCATCTGTGGACAAAAAAGCTTTTTTTAGTTATTTCTCATCTTTACCCTTGTAATAACCAAAATCACCCGCATTAGTCAAATCAACAAACCGGTGGAGCCAGAATATTTCAAATTATCCGGGCTCAAACCCTTGACTCCACAGGTTTCGTCATTATGATTAGCACTCACACCAAGAGAGTGCTAAACCATTGTAATTAAGTTTCAATTTAGAGGAAAATAAAAAATGAAAATACGTCCACTACACGACAGAGTTGTCGTTAAACGTATGGAAGAAGAGCGTACCAGTGCTGGTGGCATTGTGATTCCAGATTCAGCCACAGAGAAACCAGCAGAAGGCGAAGTTATTGCCGTTGGTAATGGCAAAGTGAATGAAGCAGGTGAGGTTCGTGCGCTTGAGGTAAAAGTCGGCGATAAAGTTTTATTCGGTAAGTATTCAGGTACAGAAATCAAAGTTGATGGTGCTGAAGTCCTGATTATGCGCGAAGAAGATATTTTAGGCGTTATAGCAGCATAACTAGCTGCATAAGCGATTCATAAGTAATACATTAAAGAATTGATTAAGAGGAATTAAATATGTCAGCAAAAGACGTACGCTTTGGCGATGACTCACGTACCCGTATGGTTAAAGGCGTGAACATTCTTGCCAATGCAGTAAAAGTAACACTCGGCCCTAAAGGTCGTAATGTTGTATTAGAAAAATCATTCGGTGCGCCAACCATTACTAAAGACGGTGTATCCGTTGCGAAAGAAATAGAGCTGGAAGACAAGTTTGAAAACATGGGTGCACAGATGGTGAAAGAAGTTTCATCACAAACATCTGATATCGCTGGTGACGGTACCACCACGGCAACAGTACTTGCTCAGGGTATCGTTCGTGAAGGCATGAAATCCGTTTCAGCTGGTATGAATCCAATGGATTTAAAACGCGGTATTGATAAAGCGACGATTGCTGCTGTTGAAGCACTGAAAAAACTATCAAAACCTTGTGCAGATACCAGTGCAATTGCACAGGTAGGTACTATTTCAGCAAACTCTGATTCAAGCATCGGCGACATCATTGCTGAATCAATGGACAAAGTAGGCAAAGAAGGCGTTATCACTGTAGAAGAAGGTACATCTTTAGAAAATGAACTGGAAATCGTTGAAGGTATGCAGTTCGACCGTGGTTATCTGTCACCTTACTTTGTGAACAATCAGGAGCACATGACTGCTGATTTAGAAAGCCCTTATGTTTTACTGTTCGACAAAAAAATCTCTAACATCCGCGAATTATTGCCAACACTGGAAGCAGTGGCTAAATCAAGTCGACCATTACTGATCGTTGCTGAAGATGTTGAAGGTGAAGCGCTGGCAACATTGGTGGTAAACAGCATGCGCGGTATCGTGAAAGTTTGTGCGGTTAAAGCACCTGGTTTTGGTGATCGTCGCAAAGCGATGATGCAGGATCTTGCTGTTTTAACTAAAGCGACTGTTATTTCTGAAGAGGTTGGCCTGTCATTAGAAAAAGCAACGCTGGAAGATTTAGGTTCAGCTAAACGTATTACTATCACTAAAGACAATACAGTGATTGTTGACGGTGCCGGTACTGGAAAAGACATTAAAGCACGTGTTGACCAGATCCGTACACAGATAGACAATGCGACATCAGATTACGACATCGAAAAATTGCAGGAACGTGTCGCTAAATTGGCTGGCGGTGTTGCTGTTATTAAAGTTGGTGCGGCAACTGAAATGGAAATGAAAGAGAAAAAAGCACGTGTTGAAGATGCATTACATGCAACTCGCGCGGCAGTTGAAGAAGGTGTAGTGCCCGGTGGTGGTGTTGCATTAATTCGTGTTTGTGCAGCTGTTGATAAATTGACTGGTGATAATCATGATCAGGATGTTGGTATCGCAATCGCACGTCGCGCAATGGAAGATCCATTACGTCAAATCGTAGATAACGCAGGTGCAGAAGCCTCTGTTGTACTGGCTAACGTAGCAGCGAAAAAAGGTAACTACGGTTACAACGCAGCAACTGACGAATACGGCGATATGATAAAAATGGGTATTCTTGATCCAACTAAAGTGACACGTACCGCATTACAAAATGCGTCATCGGTTGCTGGCCTGTTAATCACAACCGAATGTATGGTTGCGGAACTTCCACAGGAAGCTGCCCCACCAATGGGTGGTGGTGGTGATATGGGCGGCATGGGTGGAATGGGTGGCATGATGTAGTTTTGACTAAATAAGTCGCTTACATTAAACGCGCATTTCGGCTTTATATTAAAGCTGAATGCTAAAAAAGCCTCGCTTATGCGGGGCTTTTTTATGCGTTAAGTTCTCACTTAGACGAAGCTTATTTACTATTTAATTACATCGCTAAGACATGTATTATGATGGCTTCATGATACGAACGATGTTGATCCCTACACCAGTTTCTGGCGTAGATTTGGTGTTGGTTTTATGGGGCTGCTGCCAATAGAATCTCAGTTATAAGAGATAGTTGGCAGGCGGACACTATCAGCAGAAATATACAATGGCCTGGAATCACCCTACGTTAATGAACAAAATACAATCAGGCCCCTTAACCCCTATGCCCTTTCTAAGTATGCCATGGAAATGATGGCGG
>RCNF010000254.1_pt1 | contig 27145 bp, 20 predicted proteins | sample 2041311 | NCBI WGS metagenome assembly RCNF01 (sample SAMN09708228, study PRJNA481090) | Marine sediment metagenome, whole genome shotgun sequencing project. | biome: marine sediment; feature: ocean; material: sediment; isolation source: Sewage treatment plant 2 marine sediment (STP2) ...
TCACCACTGGACAATGAATTGCTCATTTGCTCCAGCATATTTTTAACCGCCAGCTCTACATCCTTATAGGCAAGATGACTTTGCTTACGTGCAATACGTTCAATCAACTCTGATTTCATCATTGCACTTGTTTGCATTTCTTCAGCCATATTAATAACCTTCCTCTATTAAACCAAAACCGACAATTAAAACAATTTCAAAATATTGTCGTCTCGAACTGTAGTGAGAGACCTGATCAACAAGACTCTCAAGATTTCTCATATAAGTTCGAAACGACAACGAACCCTCTTCAGTCCTATCTATTAATCATTGGACTTCATTTGCTCTTTCATCAAATCACCTAATGTTGGTGCTGCACCAACAGTGGCATCCTGGTTATCTGAGAAATCTTTCAACGCTTCTGATTCATCATCATAGTCTTTCGCTTTAATCGACAGTGCAATACCGCGATTCTTACGATCAACACCCATCAGTTTAGCTTCAACTTCATCACCAACTTTAAGCACTGTGCTTGCATCTTCCACACGATCACGTGATAGTTCAGAAGCGCGTAATGTACCCTCAACGCCATTACCTAAATCAATAACTGCCGCTTTTGCATCCACAGATAAGACGGTACCTGTAACAAAAGATCCTTTTTTATTTTCTGCAATAAATGTAGAAACTGGATCCTGCTCCATCTGTTTAATACCCAGTGAAATACGTTCACGCTCAGCATCAATAGACAGAACAACCGCTTCGATGTTATCGCCTTTTTTGTAATTGCGAACAGCATCTTCACCAGTGTCGTCCCATGAAATGTCAGACATGTGAATCAAACCATCTATCTCGCCATTAAGGCCAACAAATACACCGAAATCAGTGATTGATTTAATAACACCGCTGACTTTATCGCCTTTGTTATGTGTTGCAAAGAACTCATCCCATGGATTAGCCAGACACTGTTTCATGCCTAGAGAAATACGACGACGTTCTTCATCTATATCAAGAATCATCACTTCTCTGTCTTCGCCTAATGTAACGATACCTGCAGGATTAACGTTTTTGTTGGTCCAGTCCATTTCAGATACGTGAACAAGTCCTTCAACACCATCTTCGATTTCAACAAAACAACCGTAATCAGTGATGTTGCTAACTTTACCCCAAAGACGTGAGCCTTCCGGGTATCGACGAGCAATTTCAGCCCATGGATCATCACCCAGTTGTTTCAGACCCAGAGATACGCGAGTTTTTTCTTTATCAAACTTGAGCACCATTACTTCGATTTCCTGGCCCACCTCAACGATCTCGGAAGGATGACGTACACGTTTCCATGCCATGTCGGTGATGTGCAACAGACCATCGATACCACCAAGATCAAGGAACGCACCGTAATCGGTAAGATTTTTAACCACACCTTTAATTGGCTTGCCTTCCTCAATGCTATTAAGCAATGTTTCACGCTCTTCGCTGTACTCGTTTTCAACAACGGCACGACGAGAAACGACAACGTTGTTGCGCTTCTGATCTAATTTAATAATTTTGAATTCGAGGTCTTTATTTTCCAGGTAAGCGGTATCACGTACTGGACGAACATCAACAAGTGAACCCGGCAGGAATGCACGAATATCACCCAATTCAACAGTAAAGCCGCCTTTAACTTTACCGGTAATAACACCGGTAATGATTTCTTCGGCTTCAAATGATTTTTCTAGCGTGATCCAGGCTTTAGCACGTTTGGCTTTTTCGCGAGACAGACGGGTTTCACCATAACCATCTTCAACTGCCTCTAATACCACTTCAACTTCATCGCCAATGTTAACTTCAATTTCACCTTGTAGGTTCATGAATTGGCTAACTGGAATAACACCTTCAGATTTTAAACCCGCAGATACAATAACGTATCCATCAGAGATATCAGCAATAGTACCAAGAACAACGTTGCCGGCACTCATGTCGGTTTGACGAAGGCTTTCTTCGAATAATTCTGCAAAACTTTCAGACATAATAATAATTTCTTGATTGTGTGCTTATTTACTTATGGAATAATTACACGAAACAGGTCGCGAATTACAGTAAAGGGAAACACTGTTAGTTAATAATATGGCCTGTCATGGGACAGACCCCGTTTTTTTAAAATGTAAATGTATAAATGTAACATTTAACAGATAGGTCGACTTAGCTTTGTGCCAATTATTAGCTTTGTACCAATTATTTGCTTTGTGCCAATTATTAGCTTTGCGTCAGTTAATTTCCACCAACTATCCCTGTTCGAACCCGCTGTGCCACCCAATTCATGACTTCATCAGTCACCTGTTCGATATTGAGCCTGGTTGTATCGATGACGATTGCATCTGAAGCAGGCTTCAGTGGTGCAACCTGCCGATTCATATCGCGCTCATCGCGTAAACGCAGCTCTTCAACAAGGGGGGCTAGAGTAACATCTATTCCTTTGTCTTTCAACTGCTTATATCGTCTTTGCGCTCTTTCTTCGGGACTTGCCGTGAGATAAATCTTAAGCACAGAATTTGGAAAAACCACCGTACCCATATCACGACCATCCGCAACCAGTCCCGGCGCCCGTAAAAAAGCCCGTTGACGCGCCAGTAAAGCATCTCGAACAGCTGGAATTGCCGCAATTTTTGATGCATTTGACCCAGTTTCCTCGTTTCGAATAAGCTGCGTTATGTCTTCTCCATCCAGAAAAATCGCTAAATCACCATTTTTCTGCTCATAAGTAACCGATAAATTAACCGCGATATCAACGATTTGTCTTTCATCAATAGCGTTTATATCTAAATCAGGAAACTGCCGTGAAACCTGTAACGCGGTAATGCGGTACAACGATCCACTATCAAGAATGCACCAGCCGAGATGGGCAGCAATGGCAAGACAAATGGTGCCTTTGCCAACACCACTGGGGCCATCGAGGCAGATTACGGGGGCTTTTTTAGTCATTGGTTTTGACCAGGAAAAAAAACTAGGCCATAGAGGTTTTTAAAGTTAAAAGCTGTTTTCACTGTGTGTCCTCCGTCCCCTCGACAAGCCACTCCTGCGTTGTCCTACTAACGGGCGTCCTGCCCGGATCTGTGGTGAAAAAAGCTTTTTTTTAATCATTTACTACCTGAATAGAAAGACCACAGGAAGCCGCCAGTTCGGCAAATCGAGGAAAAGATGTATTTACGTTATCACAGTCTTCTATATGAATATCACCGCTGGCACACAGGGATGCCATAGCAAACGCCATTGCAATACGGTGATCATCATGGCTATGTACTGTTCCTGAACCAATCTGCCCCCCCTGAATTATCATGCCATCGTCGGTGGCCTGCACATCGACACCGAGTGTCTTTAAACCATCAGCCATTACCTGGATGCGGTCACTTTCCTTAACTCTTAACTCTTCAGCGCCGGTTACGATGGTCTGCCCTTCCGCGCAGGCCGCAGCAACGAATAATACGGGAAATTCGTCAATTGCCAACGGCACCAGGTCTTCAGGAATGTGAATGCCTTTCAACTTTGCGCTTTTTATACGAATATCAGCAACCGGTTCACCACCTACTTCTATCTGGTTAAATGGCGTGATGTCCGCACCCATTAGTTTTAAAATATTAATGACGCCGGTACGCGTAGGATTAATACCAACATGTTCTAATACTATATCTGAATTATCAGCAATGCTTGCACCCACCATGAAAAAAGCGGCCGATGAAATATCTGCAGGTACATCAATATCGGCAGCAATTAATTTTGCCGGGCCCGTTATACAAGCTGTCGAACCGCTGACGTCAACATCACAGGCAAAAGCTTTTAACATCCTTTCGGTATGGTCACGTGTTATTGCAGGCTCTGTTACACAGGTTTTTCCCTGTGCGTACATACCCGCCAGCAAACAGCAGGATTTTACCTGTGCACTTGCCATTGGCATCTGATAGCTGAAACTGTTTAACGATTGATTGCCGGTAATTTTTAGTGGCGGCTTACCGCCTTCAGCCGTATCAATTTTCGCCCCCATTTCTGATAACGGGTCGGTCACACGTTTCATTGGACGTCTTGATAAAGAAGCATCACCCGTTAACTCAACATCAAATTTCTGCCCTGCCAGTAAGCCGGCGAGCAAGCGCATGGACGTTCCAGAATTACCAAGATCAAGCGCCTGAGCCGGTGGTGTTAAGCCATACATACCGACACCCCGGATGGTCACCTTGCCATCACTGGGTCCAGCAATAGTGACGCCCATCGCCTGAAATGCGCGTAAGGTATTTAAACTGTCTTCACCTTCCAGAAAACCACTGATATTACTTGTGCCTTCAGCAAGTGAGCCAAACATAATCGAGCGATGAGAAATCGACTTGTCGCCAGGCACACGAATTGAGCCGTGAAGTCCTGCTTTATTTAGATCGCCATTCAGGCCGCCTTGTACGATGAATTTCATAAATAAAAGTGACGAATTAGTATTGTTATTTTAACCGAGAAGAGAGATCTTATGTATTAGCTGCTTAAGATCTTTCGACTGTGCTCAAGATGACAAATGGTTTTAATGAGTAAATTTATCGCGAGTCTGTTTTGCGTGCTGAAAAACTTCCATCAGTTTTTCACCGTTACCCGCCTCAAGCGCATTATATAACATATCCAGTTCATCCTTATAACGCTTCATCATATCGAGAATAGGCTGCTTATTATTTAGACAGATATCACGCCACATGACCGGGTCACTGGAGGCGATACGCGTTACATCACGAAAACCACCTGCAGCAAAACGAAAAACATCTTCTATATCGTCCATATTTTCCAGACAATGCACTAAACCAAACGCCAGCAAATGTGGCAGGTGACTGGTTGCCGCTAAAACTTTATCGTGATGCTCCGCATCCATCGTCTCAACCAGTGCGCCCGTTTTATGCCAAAGTTCAGTAACCAGCTTTATCGCATCTGCATCGGTTTTCTCTGTTGGCGTAAGGATAACGCGGCGGTTTTTATACAGGTCAGCAAAAGCCGCATCCGGTCCACTATTTTCAGTACCCGCAATGGGGTGGCCTGCGACAAAACGGCTGGAATTGAAACCTGTGGCTGCTTCTGAAGATTCGCCTGAAGACTTGTCTGAAAACATGTCTGTAAATATTTTATCGGCTAATTGCTGCACCCTTTGTTTTGAACTGCCGGCATCAGTAATGACTGCTTTCTGATTATTTGCCTGTTTCAAACCGGTAGCTATTTTTTCAAAAACAGTTTCCATTGCACCTAAGGGCACAGAAACAAAAATCAGGTCTGCATCCTTTACTGCATTACTTATGTCAGTATCATAACTATCGATAATATTTAATCGTTGCGCTTTTAGTAAGGTTTGTTCGCTGCGTCCGGCGCCAGTAATTTTTTCACAGGCACCTGCTTCTTTTAAGGCGAGACAAAATGAACCACCTATCAAACCCGTACCAATAACACATAAATTGTTCATTAATTTTGTCATAGTTGTTATTGCCCGGGCTAAGGCTATTTAATTACCGCGTTACCACGCAGGGTACTCTCTAATCACAAACACTGCTTTAATGTTTCAATGAAACGCTCATTTTGCTGCTGTGTGCCAATGGTTATTCTTAAGTACTCGGGCATAGCATAATTCGCAACCGGTCTAACGATTACGCCATGCTGTAGAAGCTTTTGATACAGTAGCAGACCATCCTGCTTCACCTTCACAGAAATAAAATTACCCATTGTTGGCAAATAAGTAAGATTAATTTCGGTAAACGCATTCTGTAAAAATGTTTTCCCTTCGTTGTTCATCTGTACGCTTTTAAAAACATGTTCACTATCATCAAGTGATGCTAAAGCTGCAGCTTGTGCTAGCATATTAGTATTAAACGGCTGGCGCACACGATTCAAAATATCCGCTATTTCCGGGTTAGACATTGAATAACCAATTCGTAAACCTGCCAGTGCGTATACTTTTGAAAACGTCTGCGTAACCACCAGATTAGGAAATTTTTCTAACCACAACTTAATTGGCGGTTTTAGCTTCTCATCCATGTATTCTGTATAAGCTAAATCAAGAACAATGATAATGTTCTGTCTTATATTGCCAAACAGGTCTTCAAGTGTAGCGGGGGTTAACCATGTCCCTGTCGGGTTATTCGGATTGGCAATAAAAATGATGCGTGTGTTTTCATCAATCTGTGAAAGTAGAGCATCCGGATCGTGACCTAAAGGCATGGTCTGATGACTTTCAGGAAAGGCTTTCGCAACATTCGCCTGTGCCGCCACTGCCTGTACAACCAGAGGATACACCGCAAAAGAATGTTGTGAAAATACAGCGGAATGCAAAGGCGATAAAAAGGCACGTGTTACCAGTTCCAGAATATCGTTAGAACCATTACCCAGCGTTATGTTTGTAACATCGAGTTGATGTTTATGAGCCAGTTTATGGCTTAACGCAAAACCACCACCATCAGGATAATAATTAATGGATAGCGAAGTATTTATTATGGCATTCAAAGCCAAAGGACTTGGGCCCAGTGGATTTTCATTTGATGCCAGCTTGATAGATCCCGATAGACCTAACTCACGTTCGAGTTCTTCAACGGGTTTTCCCGGTTGATAGGGAGTCAGCTGCTGTACACCCTCTGTGGCCAGCTCAAGAAAAGACTGTTTCATTAGCTCTTATCCATGTCTACAAAACAGCTTTAGGATAGGAACCAAGTATTTTTACCATGGCTGACGACTGTTCAATTTCATTTATCGCTTCCGCTATTTGTCCGTCGTGCTGATGGCCATCAATATCAATAAAAAATACATATTCCCAGACGCCACTGCGTGAAGGTCTTGATTCAATATTACTCATACTGATGTTACGTTTTGCCAGTGGTTTCAGTAAATCGTACAGCGAACCGGGGCGATTATGGGCAAATACCAGCAAGCTGGTGCGATCAGTACCGCTGGGTGGCGCCTGATATTGACCGATAATGACAAAACGAGTGGTATTGTGCGGCTCATCTTCAATATCAGGGTTTAATACCGCAACATCATATAATTCAGAAGCCATAATACCGGCAATCGCAGCAGAATTTTCATGATTAGACGTTATTAATACCGCTTCCGCATTACTGTTTACTGCAATGAGTTCTGCATTGGGTAAATTTTTATCCAGCCACAAACGGCATTGTGCAATCGATTGCTGATGTGCATAAACACGTTTGACCGAAGATAAATCGCTTTCATTAGTTATCAAATTATGGCGAATACGAAGCGCCACTTCCCCGCTAATTGACAGACTGGAATTCATCAACAGATCCAGGGTGTGGTTAACCATGCCTTCAGTTGAATTTTCTACTGGCACAACACCAAAATTTGCGCCTTCAGCCTCAACCAGACGAAACACTTCTTCGATACTGCTGACGGAATGCGGCTCGATTAAATTGCCAAAATGTTTGCAGGCAGCTGCATGTGTATAGGTACCTTCCGGTCCTAAAAATGCAATCTTTAATGGTTTTTCAAGTGCCAGACAGGCGGCCATAATTTCACGAAAGATACCGGCCATGCTTTCGTTAGCCAGCGGCCCGGTATTACGCTGCATGACCGCACGTAATACCTGTGCTTCGCGCTCAGGACGGTAGAAATGACCGGTTTCGCCCTGCTGCTGCTTGACCTCTGCAACTTGCGCCGCACAGGCCGCGCGCTCAGAAACCAGATCTTGAATAGACTTGTCTATTTCATCGATACGTTGACGTATTTCGGCTAGCGGGTCTTTGTCAGTCATTAATAGCTATGTATTGTGTTACTACTCAACGTAGTATTCCCATCAGGATGCAGATCGTTATTTTATCAGGTCGCTGTGAATACATCCATGTACGCTCTACTGCAAAGCTACCGCATCCTGCTAACGCCCCTTACCTGCGTCCATGCAGGCAACATCCATGTTGTAGAGGCCTGATAAAACAACGATCGACACCCTTTTTCAAGTTACGCTGAGCCGTTACGTTTTTTTTATATTTCGTCTAGTCTAAAAGGAGAAATTGGCAATTATCAGCAGGCTGCCGTTAGCTAAAAACATCCTGCAAACTGCTAACTTATAACTGTCACTGCCACTGCCAAGTAATCTTTTATACTTTACGTGCTTTTAATACACCTTCGATAGCACTAAATTGTTCTATTAAATCTTCACCGATTTCACACTCGATGTCCATCAATGTATAAGCCAGATCATTTCTTGATTCATTACGCATGTGAAAAATGTTATAGCCTGCCTCACCTACAGCAGTTGATATTTTAGCAATCATATCAGGCATATTTTTGTGTGTGAGTGCAACACGTGATTCACCACCACGAGGTAATTTAACAGCAGGGAAATTAACTGAATTTATAATATTACCGTTTTCCAGAAATTCTTTTATCTGATCAGCCACCATCATTGCACAATTTTCTTCTGCCTCTGCAGTTGATGCACCAAGATGCGGCAAAGTAATAACAGACTCATTGCCTTTTAATTTTTCTGCTGGAAAATCACAGACATAAGCATTTAATTTTCCAGATTCTAGCGCAGCGAGTACCGCGTCATCGTTAACAACACCATGGCGTGCAAAATTTAGCACCACCGCACCATCTTTCATGCCAGCAATACGTTCAGCATTCAATAAATCAAGTGTTGCATCAATTAAAGGCACATGAAAAGTAATAAAGTCAGCCTGTTTAAGCAATTCTTCAATAGATGACATTTCTTCTACATCTGAAGACATTCTCCATGCACTTTTCACTGTGATTGTCGGGTCAAAACCAACCACGCGCATACCCAGGGCTACGGCAACATTCGCAATTTCGACACCGATTGCGCCTAAACCGATAACACCCAGGGTGCGACCGGGTAATTCATAACCGACATATTTTTTTTTGCCTGCTTCAACCGCTTTATTTTGCTCAGCATCAGAGCCTTCAACATTGGCAGCATACTGCCATGCCTGGCAGATGTTTCTGCACGCAAGTAACATGCCCGCGATAACCAGCTCTTTTACTGCGTTAGCATTAGCGCCGGGCGCATTAAAGACGACAACACCCTGAGCACCAAGTTTTTCAACAGGTACATTATTTGTACCCGCACCTGCCCGTCCGACAGCTTTCAGGTTTGACGGAATTGCCATCTCCTGCAGATTTTGCGAGCGCAAAATAATGGCATCAGGATTCTCAATATCCGGATCTACCGAATAAATTTCAGCAGGTAAACGGTTTAATCCCTTGTCGGAAATATTATTAAAGGTTTTGATGTTAAACATTGGTAAATCCAAAAAGTTATTATTTGAAGAATATTCATCACAGAGGCACAGAGGTTTTTTTTGGTTACTCCGGTAGGAGTAACCAATATAAAAAAGGTTTTTCTCTGTGTCCTCTGTGCCTCTGTGGTGAATTATAATTTTGCCTACAACTACGCCTGTGTGCGCTCAAACTCTTTCATAAACGCAATTAGCGCATCAACGCCTTCTTCAGGCATCGCATTGTAAATGCTGGCACGCATACCACCAACCGAGCGGTGACCTTTTAATGTGACCAGACCATTCGCTGCGGCCTGTTCAATAAATGTCGCATCAAGGTCAGCATTCGCCAGTATAAAGGGCACATTCATCCACGAACGACAGCTGTTTTCAACAGGGTTGCTGTATAACGTTGAGTCATCAATGGCCTGATAGAGTTTTTCAGCTTTACGTTGATTAGTGGTTTCTATTGCCGACATACCACCGCGCTTTAATCCCCAGGCAAAAACCAGCCCGGCAATATACCAGCTGTAGGTCGGCGGAGTATTGTACATCGACTGGTTATCAGCAAACGTTTTATAATCAAACATAACTGGCATATTCGAATCCGCATTTCCAATCAAATCTTCACGGACGATAACGATAGTTAACCCTGCTGGACCAATATTTTTCTGCGCACCCGCATAGATAACACCAAATTTAGCAACATCGATGTGACGCGATAATATGGTTGATGACATATCAGCCACCAACGGTACATCGCCTGTATCAGGAATATAAGGGAACTCCACACCAACTATGGTTTCATTAGGTGTGTAATGTACATAAGCCGCATCAGGGTTAAAGTTAAGACTGGCCTCATCCGGTACCGTGGTAAATTTACTGTCGGTTGTATCGGCAACCAGGTTAACATCACAGAAACGTTTTGCTTCAGCGACGGCTTTTTTAGACCATTGTCCGGTTAATAAATAATCAGCGGTTTTCTTACCGTTGAGCAAGTTGATCGGCACCATGGCAAACTGACTACTGGCGCCACCCTGTACAAATAATATTTTGTAATTATCTGGAATGGTCATCAACTGACGCAAATCAGCTTCTGCTTTAGCAGCAATAGACATATAGTATTTACCACGGTGACTCATTTCCATTACAGACATGCCTGAACCATTCCATTCCAGCATTTCCGTCTGCGCCTGCATTAATACTTCCATTGGTAGCGCGGCCGGGCCAGCGCTGAAATTATATACTCTACTCATAATGAATTTACTTAAGAAAATTAAATCGGATTTTAATTATAAATTAGATTAAATATATACAATAAATAATTGATTATATTACATTTAACCTACTCTTCTGACGGTTTTTCCTGGACATCGTCTACATCGCTAACAAGGGCTTTTATTTGTGCGATTTCGACCAGTTTCTCGCCCTTGGTCAGGCGAATCAGACGTACGCCCTGGGTATTACGACCCATTTCACTAACCTCGGCAACCGCAATACGTACCAGTGTGCCATTATCCGTGATCATCATGATTTCATCATCATTCTGAACTTGAACTGCACCGACTATTCTGCCGTTACGTTGGTTTGTTTTGATGGATATCACACCTTGACCACCACGACCTTTCATTGGGTAATCATCTACATTTGTGCGCTTACCGTAACCATTTTCAGTAGAAGTCAAAACTGAACCGCCTTCTTCGACCTTAATCATAGCGATGACTTCCTGGTCCTCGGTTATGCGGATGCCACGCACACCACCCGCTGTTCTGCCCATAGAGCGCACATCGGTTTCTGAGAAACGAACAGACTTGCCTGAATCAGCAAGCAACATAATATGATCACTACCCTCGGTAATAACGACATCAACCAGCCTGTCATTTTCACGCAACTCAATCGCTTTAATGCCGGAAGCACGTGGCCGGGAGAAGCTGGACAATGCGGTTTTCTTCACCGTGCCCGAACTGGTCGCCATAAAGACAAAGCGATTATCATCGTACTCACGAATAGGCATCACAGCATTAATGCGCTCCCCCTCTTCCAGAGGTAGCAGGTTAATAATCGGTTTGCCACGTGAACCACGCCCTGCCATAGGCAACTGGTACACTTTTAACCAGTACACTTTTCCACGACTGGAGAAACAGAGCAGAGTATCGTGCGTATTGGCAATAAATAACTTATCAATAAAATCTTCTGTTTTCATTGCCGTGGCAGATTTACCGCGACCGCCACGACGCTGCGTATTATAAACGTCCAGCTGCTGTGACTTTGCATAACCGTCATGTGAGAAGGTAACCACAACATCTTCCTCGGTGATAAGGTCTTCCATGTTGAAATCAAGCTCGTCTGCCATGATCTCACTGCGACGCTCATCCGCATAGTTATGTTTAATTTCTTCCAGCTCTTCACGGATCACTTCAAGTAAACGTTCAGGGTTGGAAAGTATTTCAATCAAAGCTTTAATAATGTCCAGTATCTGCTTGAATTCATTAACAATTTTATCCTGCTCAAGTCCTGTCAAACGATGCAGTTTCAAGTCGAGTATGGCTTGCGCCTGCACTTCTGAAAGATGGTAACCATCGTCTTTCAGGCCATATTGCGGATCTAAATCTTCAGGTCGTGAGGCAGCAGGGTCGGCATCTGCAGTAGCACGAGACACCATGTCTACAACCATTCCAGCTGGCCATATTTTTTGTACCAGACCGGCTTTTGCCTCAGCAGGATTGGCTGACTTTTTGATCATTTCGATGATTTCATCGATATTGGCCAGCGCTAAAGCCAGGCCTTCCAGGACATGTGCGCGAGCACGTGCCCTGCGCAGTTCAAATATAGTACGACGCGTTACAACTTCACGACGATGACGTAAAAAAGCGTCCAGGATTTGTTTCAGATTCAATAACTGCGGCTGACCTTCAACCAGCGCCACCATATTGATCCCGAACGAACACTGCATGGCTGTCTGTGAATACAGATTGTTAAGCAGAACGTCACCGGCTTCACCGCGTTTTACTTCAACCACAATACGCATGCCGTCTTTATCCGACTCGTCACGCAAAGCAGAGATACCTTCGATGCGTTTCTCTTTCACCAGCTCGGCAATACGTTCAATCAAACGCGCCTTATTAACCTGGTAGGGAAGCTCATTAACGATAATGGACTGCCTGCCTTTATCATCTTCAGTTATTTCAGCGCGAGATCGCATAATCATGCGTCCACGGCCTGTTTTGTATGCCTGGCGAATGCCCTTAACACCGTTAATAAATGCCGCGGTTGGTAAATCAGGCGCCGGGATGTGCTCCATCAACTCATCAATGGATAACTCTGGATTGTTAATCAGCGCCAGACAGGCACTAATCACTTCACCAAGGTTATGAGGTGGCATATTGGTCGCCATACCTACCGCAATACCAGTAGAGCCATTAATCAGCATATTCGGTACACGGGTTGGCATTACCACTGGCTCTGATTCAGAACCATCATAGTTCTCAGCAAAATCAACGGTTTCTTTATCTAAATCGGCAAGTAATTCATGGGCGATTTTTGACATGCGCACTTCGGTGTAACGCATGGCCGCCGGCGCGTCACCATCAACCGAACCAAAGTTACCCTGGCCATCAACCAGCATGTAACGTAACGAAAATGGCTGTGCCATACGTACGATAGTGTCATAAACAGCAGTATCACCATGCGGGTGATATTTACCGATAACATCACCAACCACACGCGCTGATTTTTTATAAGGCTTGTTGTAGTCATTGCCCAGTACACTCATCGCATAAAGCACACGACGATGTACCGGTTTAAGGCCATCTCTAACATCGGGCAAGGCGCGCCCGACAATCACGCTCATAGCGTAATCCAGATAGGACTGGCGCATTTCGTCTTCGAGATTTACCGGGGATATTTCTTTCGCAAATTCAGTCATTTAGTGACGTGTACCAGGTTCCAATAATGGTTTATTTCTGCCCTAATGTAACCTTGTTTGTGGTCGTGTTTCTGGCAAAAAAATAGCGCATTAAAATGCGTCTTAGTAAACGCCCAATGTTAGCACATTTCACGCCATTGAGGGCAGCCTGTTTCTTAGTGAGGAAAGGATAATTTGCTGAGCTTTACAGCAACACTGAAAACAGCACAACACGAGACCGGCTACTCTACTAACAAATGAAGTTTTTTATGCATCACGGCATAATAAACAACGGGAATCACGATCAACGTCAATTTGGTGGAGACTAGGAGCCTGCCGCTTGAAGACCGAGAACCCGGCTTATAAATGGGCAGTCAGCCTGGCAGCCGGACTAACCGTTTCAGGTTTGGTGTCTGACGACGGAAAGGCATGACCCAGATAGAGGCAGTACCCCAGCCACTTATATAAAAAACGATTTAGCTTCCATTTTATTTTTATCGCTTTCTCTGGAATATGATCAAATCGTTGTTGCCCATGTCGAAGATGACCGGTAAGTACTTCGACCTGACTGGCATCATGGTATACCCGAATGGTTAAAGCAGGCTCTTCCATACCGCGCCCACCCTCTTCAAAACAGTAAGTTAAACACAATGTCGTGGTGAATTTTGTGCGCTCCAGTATGCTTATATGCAAACTTAAACACCCCGGTAAACGCGATACAGACCTGTCAGGCAGTTTAGACAGATCAGGAATCAATCTGCGTATCCGCAGGTAGTTGTTTTCATATAAATCCATCAGACTCACAAAACCGCGCAGATCGACGTTTTCGCAACCGTATCCGGCAAGTGCTGTATGTTTGTAATTTATCATCGTCTCTGGATTATAGTGGATTTAGCTGTATTTATTTAGACGTTCATCAGTGTTAGTTAAAAAAACAAGATAAAGTTTTTCACCACAGAGGCACAAAGGTCACGGAGAAAGGCTTTGTATTGTTAACTATGCCGCTGGCGCAATTAACAAAGTAAAACTCCGTGCCCTCTGTGTCTCTGTGGTCAATTATTTTATGTTTTTAATGCCCGTTGTTTCATGCTGACCAGTAAGGCGTTTCAATTGCATCACCCAAATCTGCCTTTATCAGGCGGTCTCTGACTTCCAGTAACTTCTCTATTAATGCAGGCTCTGCCTTCTCATACGCTTCTGCATCAGGAACACGCTTGACCACCACTCCCAGTAATTCAGTAATCGCATTACCAATAGAATTCTGGCTGATGGTTACAATTAAATCACCTTCATCGTTTCGGTAAATCAACTGCTTGAAAGCAGGTTGCCAACGAATAGCATTGGCGTATTTTGCATCGGTAATGCATTGATCTCTTACCTTTTTCGCTGACGCCTTAAAGTCGTTATTAAACAGCAGAATACTTTCAATTTGGCCCGGAAAATAAGAGCCTTCCGGTACCGGCGCATTACGTGTCGATACCTGGGTAAAAAAAGCACGGTAAAAATCAATAAAGCCCATCAAAATCTGATCGTACTCCTGCCAGAAACGAATATCTTTTAGCGCATCAACTCCACCCTGAACTTTCCAGCTTGGTAAACCCTGCGGATAGCCTGTTAATTCAATTTTTGATGAACCTTTGCTGGTTTGTTTCAAAATAGTAAAGTCCAGCGATGAGAAAAAATCGCTATAAACATCACGCATATACGCCTGAAATAAACTGTGTTGCCCCCCATCGGTCAGGTTAGGGTTAGCTGAATCGGCAAACGCTGCCTCACGTAACTCTTTTTTATTAAACACAATAAAATGGTTATGCAACATACGGATACTGGGCACGCCAGGAGACGTTAAAGGCCAGGTGGCATCCAGGCTGGCTTCACCTGCCAGTATCAATGCTTCTTCTGGATCAGGGTATTGTTCAACCATAAAATCAATAATGATCTGATTCATACGGTTCCAGGATTTTTTTGTTGTCTCTGGAACCTGCGTACGACGTACCGGCCTGCCTAGTGGATCGAGTATCGATTTAGACGTGTTATAAATAATCGAGGTATCGAACTCGTTACTATGGCCCAAAGCTTTTCGATATAATAATAAATCTTCCGGGTTTCTTAACAGGCCATTGTTATTGGACAGATCATTTAAATTTTCAGTGCTGTTAAAAAACTCATTCGGCGCCATACCTTCGGGCACATCAAGTGGAATTGGACGAAATGGGGTTACAATTTCTCTAGGACCAGACTGCACACTATTCTCCAGGGTATTCAATATTGGGACATTATACAGCTTCAGTATTATCGAGTGCTATTAGCTGAAGCGCTTTATGCGAAAACGGCCAAATACTAAAACATCTGTTAAGCTATTTCTCGACTTGTTATGAATTGAGAAGAAATATGGCCAACAACCACAGCATCCCGCGCCACAACATGCCTCGCCGGTTATTTCTAAAATTATTTTCTGTCAGTTTGATATCTGGTCATTTAACTGCCTGTACGCACAAAAAGTTATTTAATCCAGATGAAGACATTTTACTTTCTGGAGGCAGCTATACTGACGGCAATTCAACACAAAACGCACTGATAATAATCAATCTCACACAAAAAGAAAAAAAAGTAATTGACACACCTTTTCTTCCTCACGACATCCTCATTGACCCTACTAATAAATACCGTGTTTTTTGTTTCGAAAAAAATGGTACAAACGCATGTGAACTAGATTTACAGACACAAACAGTTGGCCGAACGTTTCACAGCACAGAAAACCGGGCTTTTTCCGGCCATGCTGTCTTTAGTCAAGATGGGAATAAAATTTACTGCGTAGAAAGCGACCTGAACAATAAACAGGGAAGCATCTGCATTCGTGATAGCAAAACACTTGAAACAGTCAAACAATTACCAACGCTTGGCCTGTCACCGCATGACTGTCAGTTAATTAAAAACAATGTGCTGGTCATTAGCAACACGGGAAAATCCAAAACCGGTTTCCATCAGCCCTCGCTGGTTTACATTGATCTGAATACTGAAAAATTAATTGAACGGATTAAACTTGAAAACAGCGGCTTTTATCAGAACGGTTTAAACTGCGGGCATTTTAAAATCAGCGATAATAATGATTTAATCATTGCATCCGCACCCACTGATTCACACAATACCGACCTTTCTGGTGGCGTCAGCATTCGCAAACAAAATGAACGTGTTAGCACCATGACAGAACCTGAAGTAGTATTCAAACGCATGACCGGTGAAGCGCTTGGTATTGAAATTAATCAACAACAAACTATTGCCGCAATCACCCACCCGCAAGCTAACTTACTCACCTTCTGGTCAATAAAAGATAAAAAAATTATAAAAGCCTATAGCTTCGAAAACCCACGTGGCATCAGCCAGACAGTAGATAACAAAGATTTTATAGTTAGCTACGGAACCAAACCGGCAATGGCAAAAATTTCCACAGGCGATTTATCACCACAAACAGACTCCATCGTGCAGCCTACACACGCCTCTGGCGAACACCTTATTAACTGGTCGAAAACTTTACGGGAAATAATGCCTGCACGGATTTATGATTAAGCCGAATATTTATAGGAATGCAGCAAGTATATTGCGTAAATTGGCGGGCAGTGCCCGCCCTACAATTGTATGGCTTTATCACATCCATCTGCCATTATTTTTATGAATGCTGTGATCGTGCTTATCAGTCAATATTGTCAAGTTGCCACCGTTTCCAAAGGTAGTAAACGGCAGGTAAGACAAACATCGACAACAACGGTGCTGTCACCATGCCGCCGATCATCGGTGCTGCAATGCGCTGCATGACCTCAGAGCCGGTGCCATCACTTAGCATAATGGGCATTAAACCGGCGATGATCACAGCAACGGTCATTGCCTTGGGCCGCACGCGAAGCACCGCACCCTCCATGATTGCATCCTGTAGATCCTGCCGGTTATTCAGCTGACCGGCCCGACTCCTCTCGACGACGGCTTTATCGAGATAGATAAGCATGATCACACCAAATTCAGCAGCAACCCCGGCCAGAGCGATAAAACCAACGGTGACCGCAACCGAAAGATTATAGTCCAGAAAAATAAGCAACCAGAAACCGCCAACCAGGGCAAACGGCAGTGAGAATAAGACCATAAGCGCTTCGATGGTACGACGGAAGATCAGATACAGCAGTAAAAATATGATTAGCAAGGTCATAGGTACAACCTTGAGCAGCTTATCGTGTGCCCTAAGCATATACTCATACTGGCCTGCCCACGAGATGGAATAACCCGGCGGCAATTTGACCTGTTCCTGCACTGCCTCTTTTGCCTCATGCACATAACTGCCCAGATCGATATTGCGGATATCGACAAAGGTCCAGCCATTCAGTCGCCCATTTTCGCTCTTCAGCATGGGCGGGCCATCGACCACCTTGATATCTGCGATTTGTGCCAGCGGTATCTGTGCACCAGTATGGGTAACCAGTGGCAGCTCCATCAACTTTTGCACATCATCTCTCTGTTCCCGAGGAAAGCGCAGGTTAACCGGGTATCGTTCCAGACCCTCTACCGTCTGGGTTATATTGATGCCGCCGACGGCGACACTGACGATTTCATTGATGTCTTCGATATTAAGACCCAGACGGGCAGCCTCCAGCCTTTTAGGAATGATCTCGATGTAGCGCCCACCAGCTACCCGCTCGGAATAGACTGAAGCGGTACCCGGCAGCTTCATCAGCACCTGTTCGATCTCAAGGCCAATTTTTTCAATGATTTTAATGTCGCTGCCGGCTACTTTCACCCCCACCGGGGTCTTGATACCGGTTGAAAGCATGTCGATGCGGGTCTTGATCGGCATAATCCAGGCATTGGTCAGCCCCGGGAATTTAACACGCTGATCCAGCTCCTGTTTGAGTTTCTCCAGGGTCAGCCCCGGACGCCACTGTTCACGAGGTTTGAGCTTGATCAGGGTTTCGATCATGGTCAGCGGTGCCGGATCGGTGGCGGTTTCTGCGCGGCCAATCTTGCCGAATACCCGCTCCACCTCGGGAGTCAGCCGGATCAGACGATCGGTCTGCTGCAATAATTCGCGTGCCTTGCCGATAGATAGACTGGGCAATGTGGTGGGCATATACATCAGATCACCTTCGAACAGATCAGGCATAAACTCAGAACCCAGTCCACGACCAAGCCGAGCCAGCCAGGGGATGCCAGAAAAAATCCGGGACCAGCCACTGGCCAGCTCATGTTCAAGCTCTTCGATATTAGCAAGCAACTCCTCACCAACCTCAGGCTCTATCTGCTGCACCATTTTAACAGGCCATTCCAGAGGTTCTACCAGACCTTTTACACCAAGTAGCGGCAGGGCAATACTGAACACAAAAACCAGTGACAGCAGTAAAACCAGACGAGGTTTATTTAGCGCGGAACTTAGCAGTGGCCGGTAGACAAAAATCAGAAAACGGATCAGCGGGTTGTTAGATTCTGCTGGAATATTACCGCGAATAAAGTAGCCCATTAACACCGGCACCAGGGTGACGGCCAGACCGGCCGAGGCTGCCATAGCAAAGGTCTTAGTGAAAACCAGCGGGCTAAATAACTTACCTTCCTGCGCTTCCAGTGCGAACACCGGTAAAAAACTCAGGGTGATAATGAGCAGTGAATAGAAAAGCGCCGGGCCGACCTCGGCAGTCGCCCTGCCGATTAGACGCCAGTGTTGTTCATCGCTGAGATTCGGACCTGCCCGCTCCAGATGTTTATGCACGTTCTCGATCATGACAATGGCGGCATCGACCATCGCACCGATAGTGATCGCAATACCGCCCAGTGACATGATATTTGCGTTGATACCCTGCTGCCGCATGATGATAAAGGCGATCAGTATACCCAGTGGCAAAGTGATGATGGCGACTAAAGAGGAACGGATATGAAAAAGAAAGACCAGGCAGACCAGCGCGATGACGATCAGCTCCTGCATTAGCTTATCAAACAGGTTGTCAACTGAGCGCACAATAAGTCCCGAACGATCATAAGTCTCTATGATCTCCACCCCTTGCGGCAAGCCAGACTTCAGGCTCTCCAGCTTCTCTTTGACAGCTATGATGGTACTTAGTGCGTTCTCGCCATAACGCATGACCACTATGCCGCCGGTCACTTCCCCCTCACCATCGAGCTCGGCAACAGCACGGCGCATTTCAGGGCCAATCTGTATATGTGCCAGATCCTGTAACAGGATTGGAATGCCTTCTTCTGTCACATCAATGGGGATTTGCTCAATATCCTGCAGCGAGCTGAGATAACCGCGAGTACGAACCATGTATTCAGATTCGGCCATTTCAATCACCGAGCCACCGACTTCGCGGTTAGCATTGCGGATTGCTGCCGATATTGTTTTTATAGGAATGCCGTAAGCACGTAGCTTTTCAGGGTCTAACACCACCTGGTACTGTTTTACCATGCCGCCAACTGTGGCCACTTCAGACACACCCTGAACACCCTGAAGCTCGTACTTCAGGAACCAGTCCTGCAGGCTGCGAAGTTGTGATAGATCCAGTGTGCCACTATGATCAACCAGTGCGTAACTGTAAATCCAGCCCACACCTGATGCATCCGGACCAAGTCGGGGCACGACGCCTGGAGGAAGGCTGGAAGAAGCCTGATTCAGATACTCCAGTACGCGAGAGCGTGCCCAGTATATATCAGTGTCGTCATCAAAAATCACATAGACATAAGAGTCACCAAAAAAGGAATACCCACGAACCACCCGGGTACCGGGTACCGACATCATGGTGGTGGTTATCGGATAAGTCACCTGCTCTTCGATTACTCTTGGCGACTGTCCAGGATAACTGGTTTTGATGACAACCTGAACATCAGACAGGTCAGGGATGGCGTCAAAAGACGTTTCCTGGACCGAAACCCAGCCCCAGATGGTGATAAAAAAGGTGGCGAACAGGACCAGCAAACGGTTCTTTAATGACCACTCGATAATACGTAGCGGCATATTAACTCGGATATTTCATAGGAATGCAGACAATGGGGGCCTTATTTATAAAATCAGTCAGTGAGTCAGGTCGATGTGATGCTCCTGCAAAATCGACACTTCCGCCATCCGTGGCGGTCGTTTGTTGGATTCGTCCCAAGATGACGTTATGGGCATAGCTATTCGGCAATTGCTCCATGCATTGCCCTACTACCGTACTTCCTGTACATAAGCTATGGTTACAGACGAATCGGGCAAAGTGGCCGCTGAGATTTTTCCAAAAACTGCATAGCGTTGTTGGGGACATAGTGTTTCATTTAATATACAAGATTTCTTTATTATATTCATATACTTAAGACGCATGTAGCGTTCCTGTGAAATATCCGAGTTAACTACTCCGACATACGTAAAAAGCTGGCCTGCAGACTCGATTCAGAGTCGATGAGAAATTGACCGGAAACAACAATTTCATCACCCTGCTGCAAGCCGGACAGGATCTCCACATTGCCTTCTCCTCGTTTTCCGGTTTTCACATCAACCGGCTGAAAGTGACCTTTGCCTAGTGATTTGATTACCGTTTCACGCTCACCGGTGATAATGACCGCTTCACGAGGTACGGTGAGTACCGCCTGCTTGCTGGTATTAGCGGTAATATTGACCTTGACGAACATGTTGAGTAACAAGGCTTCATCCGGGTTCGCTAGCACAATACGTGCACGCAGAGTACGCGTTTTCGCATCAACTTCCGGGTAAATAAAATCAACCACGCCCCCCCAGCTTCTTGCCGGAATAGCGGGTGCAGTGATCTCGACTTTTTGACCTTTTCTGACCCAGGGCGCCTGATGTTCGTAAATATCGACCATCACCCATACCTGGCTAAGATCAACAATAGTGAACATGGATTGATAAGGCTCCACATAACTGCCCTCATTTATATTAATCCTGGTGATGATACCGCCCTGCGGTGCCCTCAACTGGATAGTATTATGTACTTTGCGGCTGTTTTTAATGCGCATGATGTCCATATCCATGACGTTCAGCAGGCGTAACGAATTACGTGCAGCTTCCACTTTTGCCGCCAGTTCCGTCTTTCTACTGGGGTCAAATGCAGTGAGATCATATTCTTCCAGGGCCGTGATGTAATCAAGCTGCACCTGGTTAATCCAGGGCGAGTAAAAGTCAACAAGCACTTCCTTGCGTTCAATCCGGTCACCTTCGGTAACCAGGTGCAGAACTTCAATCCAGCCCCCGGTTCTGGGATGAATCGACAGCAATCGATCGTCGTCGGCAGTAACCAGACCCTGGGTATGGATCTGTTTATCCAGAACCTTACGTTCCACTTTTGCGGTTCTTACGCCCATGTTCTGGATAACAGCAGCCTGCAGAAAGACCTGGGGCTTGTCTACGGCAAAGGCTCCTTCAGCTGGTGTCGCGGTTTCTTTAGCGACCAGATTCATGCCACAGATCGGGCAGTTGCCACCGGGTTCATGCTGAATAATCTGCGGGTGCATGGGGCAGATATAAGTTGTGCCCTGCTGCTTTTTAAAGTGATTTTTGTCGTTTTCTACCGGGCTCTGTAACACGTTTTGATCCGCTGTCACCGGTATTACGGCTTGTCTCGCCGATTGTATTGTCGGCTGCATACGCTGCGTGTCTGGATGATTATTCTGCTCGGATGCCATATGGCTGCGCTGTTTTTTTCTGATAGCTGGAGATTCACTGCTCTCCCAGAACAGGGCTGGCTTTCCACTTTGCTGCACCGGCATCTTTTCGTGCTGCATGTTGTCACCAGTCATATTGTCATCCGTTTTAGCGCCTACATGTTTACCACTGCCAGCTGCTGTTGTCTGAGCATGTTTTAAATCATCGATATCATGCTCGTGTTTATCCTCAGCCAGCAGAAACATACCGCATATACTGCAGGAACCGGGTTTATGACTGGTCTCGTTTGGGTGCATGGGGCAGGCATAGATTACGCCCTGATCTTCACCTTTATCTACAAGTTGCTTGAGTACGGTCTTCGCCTGATTTTCGCTTTCTGTGAGGTCTACGAGGTCCGTTTTTTCTACTGCAAAAGCGACAGGGTTAAAAACAAAAAATACCAGGAAAAAGAACAGAATGAAAAATGAACCGTTCTTTCCCTGCTTAGTTACATATTTAATTATCATATTCTTGCTGTTACAGATTGAGCCGTTTAAATAGAGCATAAACTAGATGATAGTGTCTCGCCGGCATAAGGGATAGCGATGCCTACATGGATAGCAAAGATTGTTCCATACAATCTTTATGCATTTCCACCATCCATGGCTGTTATAAGTCTGCAGTGCGCGCCATGCGCACCGAGATGTGAACATAAGCGGTTGATTCATGGTGCGCACGGCGCACCCTACATATCTCAACTTACTAACATTAAAGTAACAGACTTTTATTGCTTAATCGAAATAAACTCTATGTCGAATATCAACGTACTGTTGGGTGGAATAGTCGTACCCGCACCTTTTGCACCATAAGCTAGCTCGGCTGGTATAAATAGCTGCCAGTGATCACCCTGTTGCATCAGCTGCAGGGCTTCAGTCCAGCCCTTAATTACCTTGTTTACCTGGAAACTGGACGGTTTTCCACGTTTGTAGGAGCTATCAAATTCAGTGCCATCAATGAGCCGGCCACGATAGTGAACCAGTACTTTGTCGCTCGACTTGGGGTGGTTGCCACGGCCAGGTTTATTAACCCGGTATTGCAGACCGCTAGCCGTTGTAGTAATTCCTGGTTTCTTACCATTTTCAAGCAGAAATTGTTTGTTTTTTTCAGTGTAATCGCCTATCTGCTGTCTTTTTTTCTTCTTTAAATCGGCGACCTTTTTACCAACATCCGCCATGGTTCGCTGCATCTCCTGCTTTGACATTAAACCATTACTGCCTGACATCGCATCCTCTATGCCTTTTAAAACGGCTTCAGGCCTAACTTCAAGTTCCTGTATTTTGAAGTCACTACCTATCTGGTAACCTACGCTGTAATTAAGCTTTGCTGATTCATCTTTAAGTACGTCTTTTGGCACTGCAGGCTGATCTTCTGCGTAGACAAAACTTATTTGGCCAGTAAAAATAGCGAGTAAAGAAACGGCTAGTAGCCTCATTGTGTTCTCCTGATATTGGTTATAATTCTGCTGCACATCATCCGTTTAAGTCAAAACAGACCGCATTGTGATTTTTTTCTATAGACTTGGAGAATGGAGGCTTATCCTGTTGATACTAACAGCATTATTGATCAGAGTAAAATTGATTTTTGCTCTCTAAATCAAATGTAATAGTGCCGTTTAGTTATCATTAAGGATAGTTAATAATTAAGTATAAACTCATCAATTTTAGCTTATCTGGCAAAATGTTATCTACAAAATAGAAACATCAAAATAAATCATACCAATTAAAGATTAACATCTGTAATGTTGACTTAAAACATGTTGCTATCTGTACCTTAACAGTATCATACTGATACTTACTCTAAGGAACTAAACAAACACAACCACCATCCAACTTTCACCAAAAAATAAGGAGAAAAGATGTTAAAACACAATAAATTTGTCACCACGATATTGCTTACATTATGTGCCGCGTCTGCAAGTTATGCAGATTCAACGCTTGTTTATCAATTGACTAATAAAGCCGGGGATAAGGTTGAACATACCATCCAGATTAGTGGACGCTGGCTGCGGCTAGATTCGCAACCCAGAGGAAAAGCAGATTACACCGTAATGGATATGGGGCGCATGCTGATGTTCGAGGTGGATGATAAAACTAAGAGTTTTCAGCTCACCCGCATGGGCAGGCTCTACTGGCCACAAACGCCATTAAACTCACCAAAATTTAAACCTATAAATAACAAGAATGTGGTTGCCGGGGTAAGCTGTCAGCCCGTCAATGAACTGGGAAATAACAAAAAACCGGTCGCTGAACACTGCATGTCTGCAGGCGGGCCACTCGGTCTGAATGCGCGGGAGATGATTACCCTTTCACGCCTGTTTATGTCTGTGCGACGCATGAGCAATAACCTGGAAAATAGCTGGCTGGGTGTAGCAACACCGGATGAACGTCAGGTTTCGCTGCTTAGTCAGAATGCTGCTGGTGACAGGTTGACACTCAAATCTGTCTCCCACGGCCGGATCGATAAAACGCTGTTGAAAATCCCTGTTGATTACAAACGACTACAACCTGACCTGCCGGTGAAACAGAAAAAACAACAAAAACCTGAGCAGCCAGTGAAAGAAAAAACAATGAAAAATCAAAAACCTTAAATCAGAAAGTGTCGGAGTCGAAAATAGCCGACTCCGACACTACTGATGGCTCCAGTGTTTTTACGCTAGACTACTAGCATCAATAGCCTTGTCGACTCTGATACCTGAGTTACTCACCAACAAGATAAACACATAGAGAAACAGCAGGAGCAGTTAAATTTACAGCTTCTCAAAGCACCTGGATAAATTTGATTTACTTCTTCTTACCAATAGAAAGCAATTCTACCTGTAGAATAATCGTCTGATGTGCCAGCGGTCCCTGGCGACCATAGGCCTGCTCAGGGGGTAGATAAATTTCCCATTTTGCTCCTGGCTGCATCATCTGTATTGCCTCGGTAAAGCCAGGAAGCACGCCATTGGCACGATAGGTTACCGGCCCCCCTTTTTTGGAAGAGCTGTCGTATTCCCTTCCATCCAGGGTTTTGGCCCGGTAATTAAAGGTGACATAGTCCTCGATTTTTGGTTTTCTTCCTTTACCTTTCTTTAAAACAATATATTGCAGACCACTGGGCATTGTTTTTACACCTTGCCGGGTCTGGTTTTTTTGCATAAAAGCCTTACCATCGTCACGTTTCTGTTTTTCAATCTGATTCCTTTTGTTTATTCGTGCCATCGAATCCTGCTTCATCTTATTGCTGATATTACGTTTAAGATCAAGCAGTGACTCCTGCATTTCAGCCCTGTCCAGCAGGGGTTTGTCACCAGCCTGACCATGCTGCAAACCCTGCTTGAGCGCCTGCTCGTTGAATTCGACTTTCTGTTTCTTGAAATCAGCGCCAATCTGGTGGCCAATACTGTAGTTAATACGATCAGCCTCATCAGCAAGCGGACTTTGCTCCGCCGCCATTACGTTAGCGGTTAACAGGCAAAAAAGCATACTTGTGAATAATTGTTTAAACATGGTAATACATCGCTCCTACTGAATACATTTCAGAAATTTATAATCAGGATGATAACAAAAAAACATTGAATATCTCACTTATTATAGCTAACTAAAGAAAAGGCCGCCCGAAGGCGGCCTAATCTGGATAGCACTAACTTGTTATTCTTAGAATAACTGCTTTGGACAATCCACACCTGCTTTACCAACACACATTGGCACCATCATTTCGTTATCTTCGTGCTCAACGATATGACAATGCCATACGTAAAGACCGTTGATATCGAAATCAGCTGCAATAGAGGTGACTTCGCCAGGATAAGTAATGACGGTATCTTTCCAGCCATTCTCCCAGGGCATAACACCGTCAGGGCTGCCTTTTTTGGTCCATACTACACTCCTACCACCACCGATAGCTGCACGGCTAAGTACTTTGAACTTGACCAGGTGAACATGGATAGGATGTCCGTCAACCGTAAAGTTCCACAGGTTCCACTGCTCAGCTGTCTGTCTACCAGAACCATCTGCGTTCACATTAGTGACGATAGGGTCAGACCACAGTGTAACCGTTGGCACACCGGCTGCATCGACAGTACCTAAAACAGCAGCTTTAGGCGCAAATGGTAGCGCGGTTGGATGAACATTACCCCCAGCATCCTCACAGGCACCTGCTACCGGGGTAAGCGACGGATCCTGTACCACATTACCGTCAAGATCGACATCGGCACAGATCAGTTCAGACTCTTCTTCGACCAGCGCCAGTTCACGTGGAGGCGTGCGTTTTTTTACATTTACCTTGAATTTATCCAGAGCACGGGGATTAACGACCAGATCCATAACATTTGAAGCAGCCGTCTGCGGATTGATAATTTCATTGGTAACAGCATCACGTATTTCGTCTGTTGGGCTTAACCCTAAAAGCGCACTGTTAACAACAAACTGCATCACCTGGCCAGTCGTACCTGGATCAGCTGGTGCATCAGGGAAACCACCAAATGGTGCATCCGGCGCCGTATTGGTCATGGTGATAATCGTGCCATCAGGCAGACCACGGAAATCCACGATAACGTTCAGCCAGACCCATCAGCAGTGCCTGTTGCAGTGAAGCGGTTTTTGTCTTCTTCTTAACTGTACCATTTGGCCTTACAGTACTTATGCCATCCAGGACAGTCGCAAAACCTGTCTTAACAGCGGTTACTTTAGGCGTAAGACTTTGCTCAGCACCTATCTGGAAAAAGTTCAACTCATCAATTTGAATCGTTTTAGGAACAATCTTGCCGTTAGCTCTGGTCTTGTACCAGGTTTTCTCTGCGACAAGAGGATTACCATCAGCATCAGTGATCTTAAGTGCCAGGTTGATGAAACGTGAGTTACTACCATTCAATAGACGGAAACGGTATTGCGCTGGCGCCACTTCAAGCTTGGGCCAGGTTACGCCGTTGACCACCATGGTGTTGAAGAAGGCTTCCGGATTCCAGATGGGAGCGATATCCGAGGTAGCTGGTTCCATATCGATCCGCAATTCAGGTGCACCCGGGAACTGCGCGTCCTTTGTACCTGCGGTACCTTCTACGTTCAAACCTTCAAAGAAGGCACGATTGTCGGGATAGAATAGCGATCCGTCATCATTAAAAGAACGATCCTGGATTACGATTGGGATTTCGCGATAGTTATGACGTCCAGTCACGTTAGTTTCCATCAGACCTTGGCCTGCAACAGGTGCTGGTGAAGGCAGGATACCCTTGCGGAGTCCTGTCTCACCGCGAGGGTTCACACCATCACGAATCAAATAGAAACCGGCAGGACCGGCATAAACATTCAGTCGAGTCGTACCTAGAGAGTGGTCATGATACCAGAGAGTAGCAGACGGCTGATCGTTATGATAACGAAACGTCGC
>RCNF010000876.1_pt1 | contig 27061 bp, 27 predicted proteins | sample 2041311 | NCBI WGS metagenome assembly RCNF01 (sample SAMN09708228, study PRJNA481090) | Marine sediment metagenome, whole genome shotgun sequencing project. | biome: marine sediment; feature: ocean; material: sediment; isolation source: Sewage treatment plant 2 marine sediment (STP2) ...
GCGGCCGCCGATCGGGCGGCCGCCGCAAAAAGATCCGCATGATCAGGTCGTTCAGATCCTCGGCAATCGAGTGGCCGACGACGATTCGCGCGCCGACGAAGGGCCCGCCTCAGGTACTTCGGTGTACTTGGAGCGTCGAGTCGGGAATATCAGGGCTGGACTTTCGCGGTTGTGATCGGTGTCGAAATGAGATCAACTTTGAGGGACCGACTCACGTTGCGGGCGACTTTCACTTTGTCGGAGCCACTCAGCCATATCCGCGCCCCTTTTTCTAAGGGTGGCCGCCCTCAGAAAGAGGATGGGTTAGCCTTGGGGTATGAACGATTCATACAAGCTCATCACCATCGGGCCGAGCCACTATTGCGAGAAGGCTCGATGGGCGCTTGATTTCGTCGGCGCGCCGTATTCAGAGGAAAAGCACCCTCCCATGATCCACTGGGGTTGGAGCCTGCCTTCGGGCGGCGGTCGAACAGTCCCCATCCTGGTTGTCGGCGACCGGGTCATCGGCGATTCAACCGAGATCCTCCACTTTCTCGACGAGCAACACGGCAACAAACGCCGGCTCTATCCGACGGGTTCGGAGCATCGCCAGGAGGTTGACGAGCTCGAGGATCTCTTCGATTCCAGACTCGGCCCCCACACCAGAAGGATCGCCTATTTTCACCTCCTACCGCACCGGTCGCTCACGCTTCCGGCCGTGTCGCCAGGTGTCGGCGCCGGTCAACGGATGGTCTTCAGCCTGGGATTTCCGGTCTTTCGTTGGCTCATGCGCAGGGGGATGAACATCAACCCGGTCTCGGCCGAGCGATCCGTCGACTTCGTGCGCCAGGTCTTCGCCGCGGTCGAAAAACGGCTCGCGGATGGCCGCGAGTTCCTCGTCGGCGAAACCTTCAGCGCCGCGGACCTCAGCTTCGCAGCTCTAGCGGCGCCGGTGCTCCTGCCGTCACGGTACGGTGCGGCGCTCCCATCGTTGGACCAGTTTCCGGATGCCGCCGTCGAACTTATCAATGGTTTTCGTACAACCGTGGCCGGTCAGTTCGCTCATCGCATGTATGAGGGGCACCGATGACGGCGCGGGAGATCACCCTCGATCTCGGCCACCGTCGAATGGCGGCCCTCGAGTGGGGTCCGTCCGATGGCACCCCGGTGCTGGCGATCCACGGTTGGCTCGACAACGCGGCCACCTTCACGGGATTGGCGCCCATGCTCGAGGGATTTCGGATCACCGCCCTCGATCTTTCCGGTCACGGCCGATCGGAGCACCGACCGGAGGCCCACAGTCACTATTTTGTCGACTGGGTGCCGGAGATCATCGGTGCCGCAGACCTCCTCGGTTTCGAGCGGTTTGCCCTTCTCGGACACTCGATGGGTGCCGGGATCTCGTCGTTGATTCCAGCGGCCGTGCCGGGCCGGGTGACGAGATTGGTCCTCCTCGAAGGCGCGGGTCCATTGACGACGCCACCCGAAGAAGCACCGGCCCTGCTGCAACGGGCCCTCGAGGATGAGCGTCGGATCGTCAACACGAAGGCCAGAATTCACCCCGATCTCGGGAGCGCGGTCGCCGCGCGGTGTCAGGGGACCGATCTCGATCCGGCTTCGGCTCGGGTGCTCGTCGAGCGCGCGGTGGAAGCGGTGCCCGATGGCATTCGGTTCACCTTCGACCCGAGGTTGAAGACTCGGTCGAGATGGCGTTTCACCGAAGAACAGGTGCTGGCTTTCCTCGCGGTCATCGACTGCCCGGTGCTCGCGGTACGTGCGGCCTCGGGTTGGCCGGTCCCCGAAGAGCAGATGAACATGAGGTTGGACGCGATCCCCGATGTGACCCGGGTCGAGGTCGAGGGGGGTCACCATGTGCATCTGGCCCACCCCGAGCGGGTGGCGCCGGCGGTCAGAGATTTTCTCGATACGGCTTGACGCCTTCAGTCGATCCGACGGACGACGACGATGGTGCGGTCATCGGCGAACGGTCGACCGGCCGCGAAGGTATCCAGGGCTCGGTCGACCGCTTCGGCGAGATCGGCGGGATCGAGGTTCTGGTGTTCGATACAGACATCGGCGAGCCGATCCTGACCGAATTCCACTCCGCTGGGGTTCTCGGCTTCGGTGTAACCATCGGAGTAGACCACCAAGGTATCGTCGGTCTCGAGCGACACCTCACCGAGTTCGAACTCGGCGGGGGAGAGAAGCCCAAGCGGCAGACCGGTGGATTCGAGCCATTCGACCGCCCCCGATGCGCGCACCAGACATGCCGGCGCGTGACCGGCATTGGCAAACCGAAAACGACCGTTGGAGGGTTCGAGCACACCGAGAAACATGGTCGCGAAACGATTTGAGGGTGTTCGGTCGTGGAGTTTCGGGGAAACCCGGTTGAAGATCTCGTGTGGCGGCAGGCCATCTTCGATGGGGACCGAGGCAACAGCCTCAAGATAGCCGGTCAACATGGCCGCCGAGATGCCCTTGCCCGAGACATCGGCGACCGCGAGGACAAACTCATCGCCCGCGGCCCGTTCGACGACTTGATAGTAGTCCCCCGATACCCCGCGTGACGGTTTTGTGGCGCCGTGCAGCCGATACCCGTTGATCTCGGGGAGTCGTTCCGGAATCAACGCGACCTGGATTCTTCGGGCGATGGTGAGTTCACGTTCGAGCCGGTGGCGCTCCAAGGCCTCCTGGGTGAGGGCGAGATTGTGGATTCGCAGCGCAGCCACCGAGGAGAGGGTCACCAGGAGTTCGAGATCCTCTTCGGAGTACTGTCGAACAGCCGCGTTGGAGCCGAGTACGATGAGACCGAGGGCCCGGTTCGGAGCGTAGAGGGGGGCTGCCAACAACGATCGCACCCCGGTTAGGACCAGGCTCTCGGCCTGGGAGAAGCGGTGATCCGAACGGGCGTCGTTGACCAGGGCCGCCATGGCCTTGTCACCGACCTCTGAGAAGAGATTCTCCGAGTAAAGCGACTGGAGCGAGGAACCCGGCCCCGAGCGGTTGGCGACGCACGTATAGCTGCCGTCGTCACACCGCATGAAGACCTCCGCGCGTTCGGGCTGGAGCTGGGCGAAGATGTGATCGAGAATGAGCTCGAGCAGGTCTTCGAGACCGATGGACCTCGCCATGGCCTGATGGACGTTGTTGAGCAACGCCAGGCGGGTCGCATAGCTTCGCAGCGCGGAGGAGTCCGTTGCATCGGAATCGGGTGGAGGGGTGCCCGTTCGGCGAAGGACTTCGATCGCGGATCGAAAGAGCCGGTCGGTGGGTGGGGCATCGGTGGGCACGCTCGAGGGTGGGTCCGCTTGGGATTTGGGCTGGACCTTGAGCAGGCTCGCAGAAAGCGTGATGACATCGCCGGTCTGGATCACGGCCGGTTCTTCGACCTGGCGTCCGTTGATGAAGGTGCCGTTGCGCGATCCGAGATCCTCGATCCGCCATCCCCCGTCGGAGTTGAATATGCGGGCGTGACGACGCGACAGGAAACGATCGGCTACGGTGATGTCACAGTGGGTTGATCTTCCGACAAAGACGGTCTCGCCGTCGATCACGTAATCGAAGGGCTCGCCTTCGGCCGGGGTGACTTGAAGCAGGAACATAACTCATTCCATTATGACACCGATGATCCGAGATCCCTTCTTGGCTATAATTTCCCGGTCTGAAGGAGTGGCCATGTCTGTATATCGACCCCGATTTCTTCTTGTGTTCGTCCTCGGGCTCTTGGGCGGCATCGGCCTTACCGCGCTGGCCACAGCCCAGCGAACCGACAAACGACTCCGTGGATTGGTGGTGACGACTTCAGCATCATTATTGAAACACAAAGGGCACGAAGGGCCACAAAGCATCGCATTTGAGAGTTGGACCTCGGTTCCGGAGTGCCATGCGACTTGTGGGCCGACTGTTGTGGCTTCAACGGATTGTTTGAAACGCAAAGAACGCTACGACCGCTATGGCCATCGCAAAGAAACACTTTAAAAAGTCATCGCAACAGGGGTCGGATGACGGCATCCGGCTTGAAGGACAACCTCGCTAGGCGACCATCGTTTCAGCCAACCTGAGTGCTCGACCCCCGATGAGCTCCCGCGATGGTGCAATGGGTCAATAGTGCGATGTCCTTTGCGATGGTCTTTGCGGTAAGACAGCGATGTGAACTACACGCTCCCAGCACGTACGCCTCCTCGGATATCGTCGCGAGGTCGTGGCACAATGGAAGGACGCTGAAAGCCGTTGATCCGTAGGAGGCACCCGTGCAGAAGATCGTCCTGATTGTAGTCGTCATTGTTCTCGGCCTGCTGGCCTTCAACTACTTCACCACCGGTGAACTGAGTCTGATGCCGGCCGGGGGCTCGAGCGACGACGGAGGCGAGCTCAACCGTCTCCGGGGCGATTTCCGTGCCGCGGCGCGCGAGTTCCGTCAGGCCGGCCGCAGCGCCGGACTTAGCGGAATGGACACCACCGATGCAGCCGGGGCGGCGTTGGCGGCGGTCGAGCGGGTCGAAGAGCAGGTCGAAGAGCTTGCCAAGCGAACCGAGGATCCCGAGGTCAAGACCGAAGCGGGCAAGCTCCTCAACGAAATCAAGAAGTACAAGCAGAACATCAGCTAGCGATTCTCGGCCCCCGACTCTCAGCCCGGGGCTGAGAATCGCTGTTGAGGCGAGTTTCCTGATCTCTTTTTCGACGCGGATTTCATCCGCGTCTCGTTCTCGCTTTGCTCGAGACCATGCAATCCCTCGGGGCGCGTATCGCTGAGGTTGCGGGGATTTTCGTCGGGTGTCGCTTGGTTGAGTAGGAGGCAGGTGACAACCTCAACACCGTCTCGACGTCATTCCATCTACGATCCGGGAGGGAACATGTCTCGACAAGCAGTTTTTGGCGCCATGATCATCGTGATGATTGCAGCCGCGATTCCGGCCACCGCCCAACAACGCGTGTGGACCGAGACTGGCGAGCCGGTCGCGGGGTGGGAGTTCGTCGATGATGACCTCCAGGACTACATGCAGACCTGGGCGGTCCCGGGCGCGGTGCTGTCCCTCGTCTCTCAAGGACAGCTTGTCTTTTCCCGCGGTTACACCTGGGACACGGCCGAGGCCGAGGTGGTGCAGCCGGACTCTCTCTTCCGGATCGCCTCGGCGTCCAAACCCATCACCAGCGTCGCCATCCACCAACTCATCGAGCGGGGTCAGCTGAGCTACGACACCCGCGTAACGGATGTGCTCGATCTGCAGCCGCCTCCTGGACGCACCGTCGATCCGTGGCTCGAGGACGTCACAGTCGATCACCTGCTCTATCACACCGGTGGGTGGGACCGCGATCAGACCTTCGATCCCATGTTCCTGGACGGGTTCATTGCCGCATCTCTCGGGGTCGACCTACCGATCAGCAAATACGATATCGCCACCTTCATGACCGGCCAGCCGATGCAGTCGGAGCCCGGCGCCCGGTATGCGTACTCCAACTACGGCTACTGTCTGCTCGGGATGATCATCGAGGAGATCACCGGCCGGGACTACAGCGAGTGGGTCGCCGAGCACGTCTTCCAACCCATCGGAGTCGGCCGTCCCCGTCGCGGGCACACCGCCATCCACGAGCGGGTTCCGGGTGAGGTCCGATACTACGGCTCGGGCGGTGAAGATCCCTACCGCTGGAACATCGAGAACATGGATGCCCACGGCGGCTGGATCGTCGCGGCGCCCGATTATGTCCGTTTCTTGAGTGCCCTGTTTGATGATTTCGATGCGAGTCCGCTGCTGAGTCGACAGAGTATCCAGAACATGGTTCGGGTCAACACCGCCACCAGCGAGTATTACGGGAGGGGTTGGACCGTATTCGAGGAAAACGGCCAGATGGTGTACGCCCATTCGGGCTCGCTGCCGGGGACTCTGACCCAGACCCGCTGGGCGGAGCCCGGGATCGCGTTCGCTGCGTTCATCAACACCCGGAAGAACATGGCCGACCTCGAGCTCGAGGATCCGACTGTGATTCCCAATCACGATCTTTTCGAATCGGTGGGTGTGGTGAACCACAAGCTTGGTGCCGCGCTCGCCGAGTCGTGGATTCCGGTCGTGGCCAACGGCGCCGGCACCGCGGGAAGCCTCTGGCGTTCCGATGTCGGCCTGCTCAACCGCTCGACCATGACCAACCAGGTCAAGATCCGGATGGAGATGCCGGGCGTCGCCGTGGATCGCGACCTGGAACTTGCCGCGGGTGAGCACCTGGTGATGAACGACATCGTCTCCGAACTCGGCCTCAGCGGCTCGGGATCGCTACGGATCTTCAGCTTCGAGCCCCTGACCGTCACATCAAGGACCTACAACGTCTCCAGCGAAGGGACCTTTGGTCAGTTCCTGGGTGGGGTCACCGGGCCCGGTGGCCTGATCAACGGTGATGTCGCCGTCCTCATGCACCTGCGAGAGGACGAGGTTGCACGTTCAAATATCGGCATCCTCAACGCCGGCCGGCGCGAGGCGCGAGTTCGGGTCGTCCTCTACGACGGTGCGGGGGCCGAGGTTGGTCGGGCCACGCGAACGGTCGATCCCCGCCAGATCAAACAGCTCAACCGACCCTTCGAGACCATCGGGGGGCGGACGGACATCAATCCGGGTTGTGCGGTGATCACGGTTCTCGATGGCGAAGAAGTCGTGGTCTACGGTTCGGTCGTGGATTCCGGAACCAACGATCCCACAACCATCCCCATGAAGGACGACGCCGGCGCCACATTGATCCACGTCGCCGCCGCGGCGCGCGGCGAGGGAGTGGAAGGCAGCGTCTGGCGGACCGATCTCGGCCTGCTCAACCTCGGGGCCGTATCGGCGGAGGCCAGTGTCGTGTTCCACCCATCGAGTGGACCGGATCTGGCCATGAGCGTGAGTCTGGCACCCGGTGAACACCAGGTACTCGACGATGTCGTCGGCCGACTCGGGGGCGAGGGTTCCGGTTCGTTGGAGATCTCCTCCTCGATCCCCGTTCTCGTGAGTTCACGGACCTACAACCAGAGTCTCGCCGGAACCTTCGGTCAGTATCTCGACGGATTCTACGATCGGGACGCCATCGGAGAAGACGACCGGGTATGGCTGCCCCAGCTGCAGCAGAACCCTGAATTCCGCACCAACATCGGTCTGTTCAACACCTCGGGGGAACCGGCGAGAGTCCGGGTTCATCTCCACGATGCCGATGGGTTGTTGTTGTCGACCACACAGCGCAATATTGCCGCCGGAGACCGCGTCCAGCTCCAGGAGCCGTTCGATCGCATCGCCGGTCGGAACGACATTTCCAGCGGGTACGCCGTGGTGGAGGTGGTAGCCGGGAGCGGGGTCTCGACCTACGCCTCGGTGGTCGACAACCGGACCAATGATCCAACGACGGTGCCGATCGCGAAGTAGGAACCCGGAATTATGAATTAGGAATGATGAATTATGAATGGCCGTCGCAGGTTGACCTGAAGCGCCTGCGATGAAATTCATCATTCATAACTCATAATTCATAATTTTTTGCGGGCGTTCAGCTCACCCAGACCATAGCGGCGAACATCGCGGCGAATATCGTCGGGAAGAACCAACGTGAGTGCGTGTTGATGCTGTGTGCTTTTCGGCGGTGATCGTGATCTGCAGCGTGGGTGGTGGCGGCGACCTGAATCACTGCGAGCAGCACCAGGAGCGTCGAACCGATGAGGAAGAAATCCATCCGCGTCAGATAGGACAGACGCGGCAGCGTCTGGGCGAGAAGAAAACGATACGCAATCAGGGTCAGCATCGAGGTAACGGTCAGGCTGAGCCGTGGGCCGACGTGTTTTGGGTCGATCCAGAAGACGATCCACGACATGGCGACGATGATGAAGACCGAGATGAAGGCCTTGCCGGCCCAGAAACCGATGTGGCGTCGGCCGTCGAAGGCGAGCCGATAGCCGCCGATCTCTCTGCCGCCGGCCGTGACCCGATACGGTTCGGGGCCGGCGTCGATCGCACCGAGGTCCCAGTCGGCGATGGAGAATGTCTCGGCTCGCATTCCACCTGCAAGATCGGCCGATTCGGGCGCCAAACGAACTTCGTCCGGTCCATAGCCCGGCACTACCATTCGGATGCCGAAACGCTGTTTGTCGAGTGGAAAATCGTGCAGGTCCAAGGGCGCGGAGAAGGTCCCGAAATAGCGCTGACGGGTGATCACGGTGCCGTCCGGGGCGATCTCGGCCTGCTCGGGGAAGGTGGTGCTGACGCTTTGTTGATTGATAATTTGAAGCCATGGATTCCACACCGTTTCGAGAGGAACCCGTTCGGTCGCATCGAAGACCCCCTCGAGCCGTGGATCGTGCCATCTCAGCAGGATGAAGAGATCGGCGGTGAAACTCTGGTCCGCACCATCCACTCTCGACACGTCGATGAGAAAGAGACCGACAGAGACCTCGGTGGCGCCGCTGCCCGCGTTCGGCCGGGTTCCCGAGACTTCATCCGGGACCGTGGCGAACGCCATCGTGGTTGTGAGCAAGAGGACAAAGATAAAGCTCAGGATCGTGGATTTCATGGGTGCTCTCTCCGGGATCCGACCATAGCATTCTCGAATTCGATGCTGTTGGGTATACAATGCGCCCGCAAAAGGGAATCCAGGAAGCGTCCTTGCCGGTTACAGGAGCCGGGTCCCTGGCTATTCATCAACACCGATTTGTAACAGAAGGAGTGAACCGTGATTCGTTCAATCGTGAAAACAGCTCTTGTCCTCAGCCTGGTTCTGGGCTTCGCCGCCGGCGCATACGCCGCCGACGGTGTCCTCGCCCGAATCGTCGAAAACGATGAGCTTCGGGTCGGCACCTCGGGCGCCCAGCCGCCGTTCTCGTTGGTCTCCAAAAGCGGTGAGCTCATCGGCTTTGACATCGATCTCGCCAACCTCATCGCCGACGCAATGGGTGTTGAAGTGACCTTTGTCCAGAAGCCCTTCGGTCAGCTTCTCGACACCCTCGAGAAGGGTGAAATCGACATCATCATGTCGGGGATGACCATGACTCCCGCCCGCAACCTGCGGGTCGCTTTTGTCGGTCCCTACATGGTTTCGGGCAAGTCGATCCTGACCACCAACGCCGCGCTGGCCAAGATTGAAGAGGCCGGAGACGTTGACCAGTCGCAGGTGAAGATGGCCGCCCTCAAGGGTTCCACGAGCCAGGACTTCGTCATCGATGTCTGGCCGCGGATGCAGCTCACCGTGACCGACGACTACGATGAGGCGATCAATCTCGTTCGTGAGGGCAAAGTAGGCGCCATGGTGGCTGATTTCCCGATCTGCGCCCTGTCCGTGATGCGTTTCCCCGATGACGGCTTCGCCACCCTGACCCAGCCGCTCACCCTTGAGCCCATGGGAGTGGCCATGCCGCCCAACGACCCGCTCTTCATCAACATGATGGAGAACTATCTCGGCGCCCTTGAGGGCATCGGCATCCTCGAGCTCCTCGAGGAGAAGTGGTTCCAGGACGGCTCCTGGCTGATCCAGATGCCGTAACCGTGTTTCTCGGAACATCAAACGGCGGCGCTGCGGCGCCGCCGTTTTTGTGCCTTGTGGTCCGATTGAGTGAGGAGGTGAGGAGGTCAGCGCTCCCTTCGGTCGCTAGTGAGGAGTGAGACGACCTTCTTCTGCCGTCTATCCCCTCACGTCTTTCGTCTTACCTTCAAACTCCTAACTCCTAACCCTCCTCTCAGATCCCTCCGACGACGTTGCTCCAATCATCGGTGTCGCCCTCCTCGAAATCGTCCCAGAAGATCAGTGCCGGGTCGAATGCCTCGTAGGCGCCCATGTCGATGACCGGATCGCCAGGGCCGGCATTGCCGGTGTCGGGCACATAGGGGATGTTCCGAGTCCTCCAATTGAAGTCTCTGTCGAGACCCAGCGGTTCGTCGGTCCAGTGGTTTCCGTCGGCATCGTGCAGATCCAAGGGCACCGCTGCATTGTCACCGGCATCGATGGCCGGCGAGTCCAGGTTGAGCCGCAGGGCCGAGTCGGCGAAGGACGGGTCCTGGTCGATGATGTGGGTGCCACCGTGGGTCCAGCCACTCTGGACGATGCTGTAGTTGACGATCGGCCAGCCCACCCCCGCGTAGGCCGAGATCTGCGGGTTGGGGCCCGTGTTGCCCCACAGAATCGAGTTGTGAATGGTGAACTGGGCCGAGGTATTGACATAGATCCCACCGCCCTCGCCGGCTGCCGAGTTACCCGAGAGGCTGAGATTGACCAGTACCGGTTGAAGGCCCGTGCTGGTCAGGGAGATCCCGCCACCGCGCCAGGCCGAGTTGCCGGTGAAGACGCAGTTCACGAGGGTCAGGGGCTGAGACGACGAAGTGTTTCCGTAGTAGGCCCCACCTTCGAAGCCGGGCGCCTGGTTGTTGATGAAGCTTGAATTGTAGGCCTTGACCGTCCCTCCGAGGTTGACCATGACCCCGCCGCCGGTGGTGGCGTAGTTGTCGAGGACGGTGACGTTGGCCAGCGTCACACCACCGCCTCGAGCGCGAACACCGCCGCCTTGATCGTCACCGGAGCCACCATTTGCGTAGCCACGGGTGATGGTCACCCCATTGAGCATCGCGCTCGGGTTGGAGCCCTCGGCGCGGACCACGTGGTAGCAGTTGTCGGTGGCTGCGGCAGCGCCGATCTCGCCGCTGAGGATGGTCGGGTGGGTGAGCCAGTCGCGCTGCTGCCGGGCGGTTTCGCCGCCGGCGAAGCCGCCGAAGACCCGAACGCCGGGTTTCGGCAGAAAGCTGTCCGACCGGCTTGCACCCGGGACATAGGTTCCTTCAGCAATCCACACTTCGATTCCGGAAACGGCCAGGTCGATGCCGTTTTGGAGATCGATAAAGGCGTCGGTCCACGACGATCCGTTGTTCGCGCCACCGGTGGCGTCGATATCGACGTAGACAAAACCAGTATCGATGTCGATACCAGTGACGGCTCCGCCGCTCACGGTGACCGCGTCCCGGTCGCCGTCACCGTCGGCGTCGTACCAGACGAGGACATCCTCGTCTCGAGGTTCGCCGAACACACCGTCTCGTGACATGAGAGTGGCGATGTAGTAGACGCCGTCGGAAACGTTGAGCGTGTAGGCGCCGCCGGGTATCGATACGAACACCGACGTGTCGGGCGGTCCCGTTGGGTTGGAGTGGGCGGCGACCTCGATCTGGGTCCCGCCACCGGGATCACCCCAGAAGGTGACGTCTCCCTCGATGGTGCCCTGGGCGAAGGCCGCCAGCGGCGTCAGAGCCGGGATCAGGATCGAAGCGACGAGGGCCTGGACATGAGACGGGTGGCGCACGATTTCCTCCTTGGGCAAACGGCCGCGGTCAACGACCAAGATTGCGTCTCTAAATCGAGACAGTCTCTTTGCTGCATTCTCCGAATTGTGCGATTGGTATCTAAGATAGTCCGCCGCCGGCAAATGTCAACTCGAGGAAGTGAGGAGGTAAGGCAGTGAGGGGTGAGGAAGTGAATTTCGGACATGCCCGTACAGGCTTCATTCACAACTCATCATTCACCTAAGGGAGCGCTGACCTCCTACCCCCCAACCCCCTGACCCTCCGGGGTCACGAGAGTTGATGGGCCTCGATGGCGGTGGGGGCGAAGAACCGGCCGCGAATCCACAACGCGACGTTGACCAGGCCGATGAGCACCGGGACCTCCACCAGCGGCCCGATGACCGCGGCGAAGGCGGCGCCGTGGCCGATCCCGAAGGTGGCGATGGCGACCGCGATGGCGAGCTCGAAGTTGTTGGAAGCGGCGGTAAAACTCAAGGTCGCCGATCTCGAATAGTCGGCGCCGGCCCTCTTCGCCATGGCGAAGGAGACGAGAAACATCACGACGAAGTAGATCAGCAGTGGGATGGCGATTCTGACGACATCGAACGGGAGTTGCACGATGACCTCGCCCTTGAGCGAGAACATGACCACGATGGTGAAGAGCAACGCCACCAGGGTTATGGGGCTGATCCTGGGGATGAAGACCTCGTGGTACCAGTCCTTACCCTTCAGGCGGATGAGTGAGAACCGGGTGACGACGCCGGCGGCAAAGGGGATGCCGAGGTAGATGGCGACGCTCGTGGCGATCTCGGAGATGGTGATGTGGACCGCCGAACCCTCGAGCCCGAAGAGGGGAGGCAGCACAGTGATGAAGAGATAGGCGTAAAACGGGAAGAAGAGCACCTGGAAGATGGAGTTGAAGGCCACCAACCCGGCGCAGTAGTCGGTGTCGCCACCGGCGAGCTCGTTCCAGACGATGACCATGGCGATGCAGCGGGCAAGCCCGATGAGGATGAGCCCCACCATGTACTCGGGCATGTCGGCGAGCAGGGTGATGGCGAGGACGAACATGAGCACCGGGCCGACTACCCAGTTCTGGACCAGCGACAGCGCCAGGATCTTCCAATCTCGAAAGACCTTCCCCAGTTCCTCGTAGCGCACCTTGGCCAGCGGCGGGTACATCATCAGAATCAGCCCGATGGCGATGGGAACGTTGGTGGTGCCGACCGAGAAGCGGTTCCAGAATCCGGCGATGTCGGGCCAGGCCCAGCCCGAACCGACACCCACCGCCATGGCGATGAAGATCCACAAAGTCAGCCAGCGGTCGAGGGTCGAGAGGCGTTGTCCGGACTGACCGCCGGTGCTCATGATCGGTCGGTTCCCGGTGTTCTCATCCCTGACTCTCGAACTTGGCCTTTGCCGCGTCATAGCCGAGGCTGCAGAGATCGGCCACCGGGAGCTTCCGGAGATCGGCGACCCACTCGGCATCCCGTTCGAGCTCCGGATCGCCATCGACCGCCGCCAGAGCGGCCTCGAGCCAGCGTTTCGCGTGTTCGTCGTCGGAGAGTGAGAAGTGGACCCAGCGACCGTCCTTGCGCTCGCTCACCAGACCGGCCCGCTTGAGCTCCTTGATGTGGAGCGACACCGTCGACGGCGCGAGACCGAGCACCTCGGTGATCTGGCAGAGGCAGAGCTCACCCGACCTCAGCATTGCAGTGGTGCGCATCCGGGCCGGGTGGCCGAGGGCCCGGGTGGCGGCGATGGCGGCGTCGAGATTTGATATCTTCATTTCGTTACATTGCAAAATGTAGTATTCTCGAAGTCGGCTTGTCAAGCCCTTTTGGAGTTTGGTCTTGGACTGGAAACCACAACGCAAACCGTTAATCCTTGTCGTGGCGGTGTTCTTGGCCTGTTTCTGGCTTCCGGTGGGAGTCGGCCGATTCGACGGCGCTGTGATGGAAGCGCTCCACCTCGTCAAGTGGTACGCCCGAGAGCACGTCCTGCTCTGTCTGGTCCCGGCGTTCTTCATTGCCGGAGCCATCGCGGTCTTTGTCAGTCAGGCGTCGGTGATGAAATACCTCGGCGCCCGCGCCAACAAGGTGCTCGCCTACGGTGTCGCCTCGGTCAGCGGCGGCATCCTGGCGGTGTGCTCGTGCACGGTGCTGCCGCTCTTCGCGGGGATCTCGCGGATGGGGGCGGGGCTCGGCCCGGCGACGACCTTCCTCTATGCCGGACCGGCGGTCAACGTCCTTGCCATCGTGCTCACCGCGAGGATCCTGGGGCCCGAACTCGGAATCGCCCGTGCGGTGGGCGCGGTCGTTTTCGCGGTCGTCATCGGTCTTCTCATGCACCTGATCTTTCGCCGCGAAGAGCTCGAGAAGGCGGCGGCTCAAGCGGCGATGCCCGAGCCGGAGGTCCTCCGGCCGCTGTGGCAGAACGCGTGTTTCTTTGCGGCCATGGTGGCGGTCTTGGTCTTCGCCAACTGGGGCCGACCGGTCCTCGACTCCGGGCTCTGGTTTGCGATCTGGAGCATGAAGTGGCAGCTCACCGCGTTCTTCGGCGCCATTCTGGGCGCAATTCTGGTGGCGTGGTTCGGTCTTCGGTGGTGGCTCGCGGTGTTGGTTGCAATACCGACCGGAGCCGCCGTCCTCCTCGTGCCGGGTCACCCCGAGATCGCCGTGACCGTCGCGGTCGTGGGTCTGTCGTGGGTCATCGGGCGCTCGCCTGGCGAACTCGAAGACTGGCTGGATGCGTCCTGGGGTTTTGCCAAACAGATTCTTCCCCTCCTGCTGGCGGGCGTGGCTGTTGCCGGTCTCCTACTCGGCCGGCCCGGTCAAGAGGGGCTGATTCCATCGACCTGGGTGAGTGCCGCGGTGGGAGGAAACTCGCTCCTCGCGAATCTCTTCGCCGCAGTTGCCGGCGCCTTTATGTACTTCGCCACCCTCACCGAGGTGCCCATCATCCAGGGTCTCATCGGCAACGGCATGGGCAAGGGTCCGGCCCTGGCTCTGCTGCTCGCCGGACCGGCTCTGTCGTTGCCCAACATGCTGGTCATCGCCAGCGTGCTCGGTTGGAAGAAGACCTCGGTCTTCGTCTCCCTGGTTGTGGTCATGTCGACCATCGCCGGGGTGGTTTTCGGATCGTTGTTTGCGTGATGGAGGAACCCATGAGGAATATCAAGATTCTCGGGATCGGGTGTCCGCGGTGCGATCAACTGGCGGCAGCCGCCAAGCAGGCCGCCGACCAGCTCGGATTCGAGTACGAAATGGATAAGATTAAAGACATCAGCGAATTTCCGTCATATGGTCTGATGCTGACGCCGGGTCTGGTGTTGGACGGCCAACTCATCGTTCAGGGCAAAGTCCCGACGGTGGACGAGATCAGGGTCCTGTTCGAGAAGGAGGCGTGATGCATCGTTTCAAGATTGGTTGTGCCGTCTTTGTTTCCGTCGTTGCGCTGGCGGGGATCGGTCTCAACCCGCCGGCCGTCGCGGCAGGCGAGGCGGAGAAGGTCGCGGCGACCCCCGCGACGGATTCCGACAGTGGCATCGTGGCCTTCTACTTCCACGGCAACAAGCGGTGCTCGACCTGCCGCAAGCTCGAGGCCTACTCGGAAGAGGCCGTCACCGGTGGATTTGCCTCCGAACTCAACGGGGGTGAGCTCGAGTGGAGGGTCGTCAACACCGACGACAAGGCCAACGCCCACTTCATCACCGATTTTGAGCTCGTGACCAAGTCGGTTGTGTTGGTCGAGTATCGAGACGGCGAGGTCGTTCGCTGGAAAAACCTCAAGCTCGTGTGGCAGCTTGTCGGTGACGAGGACGGATTCGTCAGATACGTCCGCGACGAGACCCGAGACTTTCTCGCGGAGGGTTGATGGAGTCCGGTTCGCTGGCGGTGGTCTCGGCCCTCTGGCTGGGAATCCTGACCTCCATCAGCCCGTGTCCGTTGGCCGCCAACATCGCGGCGGTGTCCTACGTCGGTCGGCACGTCGGGAGCCCGCGCCGGGTTCTGCTCGCCGGCGCCCTGTACACCGCGGGGCGTTCGCTGGCCTATCTGGTGCTCGGAGCGGCTGCGGTGTGGAGCCTGATGTCGGTGGTCGGCGCGTCGAATTTTCTTCAGAGCAGCTTCAGCCGGCTCATCGGTCCCATGCTCATAGTGGTCGGTCTCTTCCTTCTCGGGCTCTTCAGCTTCAGTATCCGCGGGGCTGGTGTGAGCGACTCCATGCGGGAACGGATTGACCGGGCCGGGATCTGGGGCGCCCTACCCCTGGGCGCAATCCTCGCTCTGGCCTTCTGTCCGGTCTCGGCGGCGTTGTTCTTCGGATCGCTGGTTCCTCTTGCGACGCAGAATCGGTCACCCATTCTCCTGCCGGCCGTCTATGGCATCGGAACCGGTCTTCCGGTGGTGGTCTTTGCCGTGTTCATCGCCCTCGGGGTCGGTTGGATGGGCACCGCGCTCCACCGGCTTCAGGCATTCGAAAAGTGGGCGCGTTTCGCAACCGGTATGGTCTTTGTCGGGGTGGGAATTTTCGAAACCCTGCGTTCGACGTTGTATCTTATCTGAGAGACGTCGATGCACAGCCAACCGAGAACCGGCTTCCTGAAAGGACTGATCCATGAGCTTTGAACCATCCAACTCCAGCCGCCTGGACGCCCCCGAGGTCAGGATCGGCGAGGACACCCGCGCAGCCTTTCTGACCCGGACCTACATACACCTCTTCGGCGCCATCATCACCTTTGTGATGATCGAGGTGGCGCTCTTCTCCAGCGGTCTCGCCGAGACCATCGCCCGCGCCATGCTGAGCGTCAACTGGTTGTTCATCCTCGGCGGTTTCATGGTCGTCAGCTGGATCGCCAGTCGCGCCGCGTTCTCCGCCAAGTCCACGGTGGCGCAGTATGCAGCTCTCGGGGCATTTGTCTTCGCCGAAGCGCTGATCTTCGTACCGCTGCTCTACATCGCTAATTCTTACGCTCCGGGCGCCATCGAGAGCGCCGCCACGGTCACCCTCATCGGCTTTGCCGGGCTCACGGCGGTCGCCTTTCTCAGCCGCAAGGACTTCTCCTTCCTCGGTGGCCTGCTCAAGTGGGGGATGGTGCTAGCACTGGTGGCCATCGTCGCCGGGGTGATCTTCGGCTTCAACCTGGGCACCTGGTTCTCGGTTGGAATGGTGGGTCTCGCGGGCGCCGCGATTCTCTACGATACCTCGAACATCATTCGGCGTTTTCCCGAGGACAAACACGTCGGGGCCTCGCTCCAGCTCTTTGCCTCGATTGCCTTGATGTTCTGGTATGTCCTGAGCCTCTTCCTTTCGCGGGATTGAGGGCGAGAGTCTCCCGTTGAGCTCCTTTGTCGGCTGGGACAGCCAGCCTCTCGATGACTGGGCCCAGGTCCACCCACCCGGCTACATGGTCAAGTTGGATGGGCGGAAGACCCACTTCGTCAAAAAGGGCGAGGGTTCTCCGGTTATCCTGATCCACGGTTTCAACCTCGATCACAACACCTGGATCGAGAACCTGGATGTGCTCGCGCGGTACTTCACCGTCTATGCGGTGGATCTCTGGGGTTCCGGCTTCTCCACCCGCGAGCCCCTCGACTACGGCTTTGAGCTCTTTGTCGAGCAGATCAAGCAGGTGATGGATCATTTGAAACTGGCCAGGGCCCATCTCGTCGGCCACTCGATGGGCGGCGGAACCGCGATCGCCTTCAGCGCCGCCCATCCCGACCGCGTCGACCGCCTGGTATTGGTGGATTCGGTGGGTATCTCGAGACCGACTACTCTGCGGGAGCGGGTCTTCCGTCTGCCCTGGTTGCCTGAGTTTCTCCAGAGTCTGCCGACCGATCTCATCCGAAGAAAGAACCTCCTCGATTTTTGGGTCCACGATGGCGAGTTGTTGACCGATGAGATCTTCACTGCCCTGACGGGATTCCAAAAAATCGAGGGCAGCACCCGGGCGACCCTGGACATGCTTCGGCGGGACTTCTTCAACTCCATCGATGGCGAGATCGACCGGCTTGGCGAACTGTCGATCCCGACATTGCTCCTCTGGGGTCGGCATGACATTGCAGTGCCCATCGAAGCCGGTTGGACGATGCACGGCCGGCTTCCGGGCTCACGCTTCGAGGTCTTCGATCGCTCGAGCCATATGCCCAACTTCGACGAACCAGATCGATTCAACGAACTGGTTGTGGGGTTTCTCCAGGGCTGACCAGAGCCTCAAACGCATGTTCGGCAAGGCCGGTGCCCGCTTCGCTCATGAAATCAAGTGCGACATCGACTCCGGCGGTGTGAAGCTCCTCGACCTCGTCGGGGTGACGGGCGGAGGCTGCGATGACGCCTTGATAGCCGGCCCGGCGGACTCGTTCAACGACATTGAGGTTGGCTCTGTGCTGGCCCATCGCCAGGATTGCAACCAGAATTTCACTCCCGATGTCGACCCGGGCCCAGAAGTCGGGGTCGCTGGCGTCGCCGAAAATGACGTTCTTTCCCGCCTGTTGGTGGAGGAGGACCTTCTCCTCGTCAAAGTCGAGACCGATGACGGCCTTCTCAGTCTCCTGCAGAATAGTCTCGTATGCGGCGGTTCCGACCCGGCCCATCCCCAGGATCGCGATCTCGGCGCCGCCGATCGCCACCGGCTCGTCCTCCGCCAGTGGCCTGTCGTTTTCGATTCGTTTGAGCCATGAGCACGACCGTTCATAGAGGATCTGCGCCTTGATGTTGAGCGGTGACGCGAGGACAAATGAAATCGCCAGCGAGATCGCCATGATGACCATCCAGTCAGCCGAGATCCAGCCGGCGGAAACTCCCGCATATCCCACAATCAGACCGAACTCGCTGTAGTTGGCGAGCGATAGCGAGCACATGGCGGCGTTCCGGGCGCGCAGGCGAAACCGGGTCAGTAGAACGTAGAAAAGCGCTACCTTGATGGGAACCAGAAGAACCAGCAAGCCGGCGATTCCCACATCGGTGAAGGTGGGCACCCCCGACAGACCGATGGTGAGGAAAAATCCGACCAAGAAGAGGTCCTTGAAGGAAAGCAAAGCCTTGGAAAGCTCACCCGCCTTCGGATGGGTCGAGAGCATGACGCCGAAGACCAGCACACCGAGATCGGGTTTGAGACCAACCGACGAGAAGAGCCCCGCCCCCGCCAGGGGCAGCAGCCACCCGAGCAACACCAGGAGCTCTCCGTGGCCTGAACGGTCGAGAAGCAAGAACAGCAACGGTTTGAGCACCACCAGACCGATCAGAGCGAACGCCCATACTGATGGAGCCTTTCCCGCCGAAAGGGTCATGAAGACAACTGCGAATAGATCCTGCACGACCAGGATACCGATGGAGATTCGTCCGTGGCGCGAGTCCGACTCGCCCTTCTCCTTGAGGATCTTGATGGCGAAGACGGTGCTCGAGAAGCTCATAGCGAAGGCGATGAGGGCGCAGACCGCAAAATCGAGGCCGGCGAAGACCGAGAAACCCGCGGTGGCGAGTCCGAAGAAGAGCACGCCGAAGAGCACGACGGTGAGACCCATGTGAATGGTTGCGGTGGCCCAAATCTCCGGTCTGAGGAGGCTGCGGAGACGCAGTTTCAACCCGATGGAGAAGAGCAGGAGCCAGACCCCGTAGTCGGCGACGGTCTCGAGGGTCTCGGTGCTCTCCACCCCCATGGCGTTGAGTACAAAGCCCGCCGCCAAAAACCCAATCAAAGGTGGAAGCCCGATCTGTCTGACCGCGAAACCGAGAGCGAATGCGATGGCGATCCAAATGGGATCCATGGTCTGCCTCTCCTGGGAGCCGGGTGGTGTCGTCCCTTTGTGTGGGCGTTTCTATGCTCGTGGATGGAATGGGCGATTGTCGAGGCGGTCTCCGTCGATGACGACCGCCGTCGATGGAGGAATCTCGCACCAGGCTTCCGAGAGCTGGCCGAATGGCTCCGAAACGATCACGCGGGTGTCGTCCGAGAATTCCGCCACCTGTGGGCTGAGTTCCTTGAGCGCTCGCATTTCTTTGCTGTGGAAGAGTGTTCTCGGTGTCCCCCCCGAGGCGTAGCGGATGCCCCAGAGCGTGTCGCCGTCGGTGATCCCGAGCGTCATCGTCAACGGGACCTCGGCTCCATGTCTCCGGCCCATCGCCTCGACCAGGTGAGCCATGCGTTCGCACGCGCCGACCGGGTCCGACTCCAGACCCAAGGTGAGGGCGAGGTAGAACATGATCTCCGAGTCGGTGGTGCCCTCGATGTGCGGGAAGAGTTCCGCCGAGACCTCGTACATCAGATCACGCCTCATCTCGCGATATCCGTGGATCACCCCGTTGTGGACAAAGAGCCACTTGCCGAAACGAAAGGGGTGGCAGTTGGTCTGCTGCACCGCGGTTCCGGTGGCGGCCCGGATATGGGCGATGAAGTGTCCGGACTCAATCTGCTCGGTGAGATTGCGGAGGTTGCGGTCGTTCCACGCCGGCCGGATGCTGCGATAAAGGCCGGGAACCTCCTTCGCGCCATACCAGCCGAGACCAAAGCCGTCGCCGTTGGTGGGGGTGACGCCCGAGTTCGCCGACAGACTCTGGTCGATGAGCGAGTGTTCCGGCTTGAGAATGACCTCGTCGACAAAGACTGGAGAACCGGTGTAGGCCAGCCATCTGCACATAAAGATGCCTCCTGCTGTTGACAATAGCAGCCTCGGAACGGGCGCTGGGGATTCATGGAATATCGGCAGGTTTGGTTCACCACCACCAAAGAAAGAACTGCTGTGCCGATGGTCGGTTCGCAAGGCCGACTGTCTTTATTGCGACCTCTGTGCCGCATCGCGTCTTTCGGGATAGGGTTTTCGCTGCTATACAACCTCCTGCCATCGTTGTAGGAGGGTAGTCACAAAATGAGGAAACGCATCGGTGTTTTCGGGTGGGGTGTTGTCGCCCCCAAATCGCCGGATATCGCTGCTTTCGAGCGCAATCTCTCAAGCGCCGCGAGTTGGCTCGAGCCCTTTGACGGGTTCGGCCCGAGTAACTTTCTCGTCGGCCGGCCGGAGTTCGACTTCGAGGTCTACCGGTCCTGGATCGATGAACGATTCGAACCGCGGAGGTTTTCCCAGCTGAAGGCCAAGATGGGCAACACGGTCAAATACGCCATCGGCGCCTTTGTCCAGGCCCTGGGTCAGAACCCCGGTCTCGAACCCCTGCTCAAAGAGCTGGGCCCGCAAGCCCATATCTATGTCGGCACCGCTCTGGGTGATTTTCCGCTTCACTTCGAGCATGCGATCCGCTATCACCGCGCCCAACGAAGGTGGAATCGATTCTGGTGTCGGGACGAGCAACACGGTGAACTCCGGGCCTATCGGGTCGCAGACGACGATGAGAAACGTCGAATCCGAGAGCTGGTGGACGCACCACAGGATCCCTCGCATGTCGATCCGTTGGGTGATGACTATGACGAGATCAGTGAACGTTGGGAGACCTTCTGGACCGCGCGCTCCGACGGTCTCCGCGGGTATCTGGACAAGCAGATCGAGATCGAGCGAGAGGGCATCATCGGCGACATCGACAGCGGCAAGAAGAACGTCATCCGCCACAAGGTGACGACCCGTCGCAAGCTCAACTCCGAGTACGGCTGTCCCACCGAACCGTGGAATGCCGTCGATCCCAATCTGCTCTGGAACATTCCAAATATCCCGGCGGCCCAGATCTCCATGCTTGCCCACATCACCGGGACGACCATCGCTCCGATCGCCGCGTGCTCGGGTTTCAGTGTTTCCCTGAAAATGGCCATCGACGCCATCCAATCCGACCAGGCCAAGGTGGCGGTGATCGGCATGACCGATCCCGAACCGCACGCCATGTCCGTCGGCACCTTCTTCGGCGCCAGGGTTCTGTCCCACGACGGGCAGGTCTCCAAACCCTTCACCGGGTTCAGAGGAACCCATGTCGCCGGCGGCGCCTGTATCTGGATCGTGGGCGATGCCGACTACCTCACCGAGCGGGGATTCAAACCCCTCGGCCTCGAGGTCCTCAGCGTCGCGGTATCGTCAGATGCGGATCACATCATCACGCCGTCGCAGGAGGGGCCACGCCGCGCCATTCAACAGGCGCTGGACGAGGCCGGCATTGCTCCGAGTGAAGTCGCTACGTGGGACATGCATGCGACCGCAACGCCGGGTGATTGGAACGAGCTTCAGAACATCCTCTCGGTGATCCCGGAGACCACGGCCTTCACCGCCCGCAAGGGCTCGTTCGGCCACGGGATGTCGGTCTGCGGCGGTTGGGAACTCACGGCCCAGCATCTCGGTTTCTCCAACGGTGAGCTCCACCCCGTCAATCTCACTGCTGGTGAGATCCACGACCAGATCCGCTCCTCCACCAACGGCCTTGTGCAGGATCAGGCGCGTCCGACGAGCGGCGACGTGGCCGGCAAGATCAACATGGGAGTCGGTGGCATCAACGCCTGTGTGATCTGTCGGAAGTGGTGAGTTCGACGACCCTTGGGTACAGGGCCTGTACAACGATCTGATTGCACAGGGTGCCCAGTCCCTGGTGGATGCCCTCATCGTGGGGGCCACGATCGAGGATGTCGACATCTACCACCTGCAACACATTCTCGACCACTCGGACTATGACGATGTCAATCTGATCGTTCAGAACATGGTGGCTGGATCGCGTAATCACATGCGCTCCTTCGTTGGCGCCCTCGAAAAGCGTCAGGAGACCTACGACGCTCAGTTCATCAGCCAATCTGAATTGGAAGCGATCGTGGCCTCGCCGATGGAGACGGCGGTGATCTACGACGAGAATGGTGACGTGCTGGCTGAGTGCGGACGCGGCGGGCGCGAAACCCGGTAGCTTCATCACCACCGCTGCGCGGTACGGAACCTCGGAATCTGAACAGACCCGGCTCCCACGGAGCCGGGTTTTTCATTTTCTGGAGGACAGGAGGAGCGGGGTGGCAATCAGAAGGGGCCCTTTGAAATTTTCATGGGTTTTTCCTCCAACAGGTGTTGACAGTCGAGACCGGCCGATCGCCGAGACTCCGCTCACAACACGATCGGCGTGATCCATCGTAAACAAACCCGCTCGGCGAGGATTATTTCCCTATCGAGAGTTTTCAGCCGGTCCCAGGGGAAGTGCGGATGACAACGCTCGAACACGCTGCCGGCCCGAGGATACAATCCGGGTGCAAGTACGACAAAACCCCCGCGGTGCGGGGGTTTTGTCATTGAAAAGAATGGTACGCCCGGCGGGATTCGAACCCACGGCCTATAGCTCCGGAGGCTATCGCTCTATCCAGCTGAGCTACGGGCGCACGAAACGAGAAATTTTGGGGTGAGCGAAGGGGATTGAACCCTCGACCACAGGAGCCACAATCCTGTGCTCTACCAACTGAGCTACGCCCACCACAATCTTGTGTGCGGTATGGTCCGCCTGAGAGGACTCGAACCTCTGACCCACGGATTAGAAGTCCGTTGCTCTATCCTGCTGAGCTACAGGCGGAGAAAGAATCGGTCAGTCGGAGTGTAGTGGTCGGGGCGAGAGGATTTGAACCTCCGACCCCCTGCTCCCAAAGCAGGTGCGCTACCAGGCTGCGCCACACCCCGACGCTCGAGTCCGCACATTTTGTTTCCAAAGAACACCGCCCGATGGCGGAGAGTGAGTATAGGTTTAGGTCCCACAAGGTGTCAATGTCTTCTTGGTCCCGACACCGAACTCATCATTCGCTCGAGTACTGCCGATTCTTCACCAGTCGTAGCACTCTCGTATCTTCCCTGTGCCGTGGGTGGTCGATTCGGCTTTTGATCGCAATCAGGCTGTCGAGATCAATCCAGTTGGCCGGGGCCTCGCCGTAATGAGCCTTGATTCGCTTGTCCCACGCATCTTCGAAATCGAAATCCACCACTCTGCGGAGGATATCGATGCGGTTGGGATCCGATCCAAGCTGAAGGATTTCGTCCGATTTTTCCGGATCTATCAGTGACGGGCTGCCGAACTCCGAGAGAGCCCGGTTGACTCTGGACACGTTTTCCTGCGTCGAATCGACCCAGAGATCGATGTCCTTTGTATGGCGTGGTTTTGCGTGATATGTGAACGCGAATCCGCCGACGATGAGGTATCGAACCTCGTGCTGGGCAAACAACCTCAGGATGTCCTCGAAATCGGGGACGGTTCTCATATCAGCTTTTTTCACTGACGTTTTGTGAACGCGCAGCTTCGATGAGTGCGAGATCTTCCCGAATCGCCACCAGGGCGGAGAGTCTCGCCTCCGGCCCGGCTTTCTGCCAGAAGTCGAGATCCCAGGCCTCGGCCTCCTCAAAGCTCATCGCTCGGTTGGCGACCATCCGTTTGCGCCGTTCAGCGCTTCGTTCCTCGAGAGTGCCCATAATACCCTTTCCCTTCAGTATTATAGCATTCTTCCGTGCCCGTGCCCGTGCCCGTGCCCGTGCCCGATGGCAGTCGCAGCAATCAGTGTCAGAGGCCGGAACAGTGGCAGGTGCACCGTCAGCAATCAGCAGCCGCGACCGACACCGCTACCAATCCAAATTTTCGGTGTCTTGGTGACCACTTCGTGTCTTTGTGTCTTCTGAGTTTGTGACGGTGCGATGGTCCGTGTCTCTACGGCAGCTCCAACCCTAGCGCTTCGAGCTTGGGCCCCACGACCTCGAGCTGTTTGGCCATGACCTGCTGGGCGCCGAGCCAACCCATATCGAGCATGGTGTTGAGCTCGTCCCGTGAGAAGGCGGCGCCCTCGGCGGTGCCCTGGACTTCGACCAGACCGCCTTTGCCGGTGAAGACGAGGTTGAGATCGACATCGCAGTCGAAGTCCTCGCCATAGTCGAGGTCGGCGCGGGCCTTGCCTTCCTTCAGACCGACCGCCACCGCGGCGATCTGTTCGGACAACGGCCACTCGGAAACGAGCCCCTGTTCGTACATCCGGCAGAAAGCGATGGCCATGGCGGTCCAGGCGCCGGAGATGGACGAGGTGCGGGTGGAGCCATCCGCCTGGAGCACGTCGCAATCGGCGGTCAGGCTGCGTTCGCCCATGAGATCGCGGCGAACGGCGGCGCGCAGTGAGCGGCCGATGAGCCGCTGAATCTCCTGCGACCGGCCGCTCGGTTTCCCTTTTTTGACCTCGCGGTCGGAACGGGTGTCGGTGGCTCTGGGGAGCATGGCGTACTCGGCGGTCACCCAGCCTTCGCCCGAACCACGGAGGAACGGGGCGGTCTTGTCACTGAGGCTGACATTGCACAGAACGACGGTGTCGCCGGCACGCCAGAGGACACTGCCTTCGGGGTAACGGATGAAGTCGGGCTCGATGGTGATGGGGCGGATCTCGTTGGGCTGACGGCCATCGGGACGCATGGGCGCTCCTTTCAAGGGTGGGGAGCTTAACACCGCCGGCTGGGCTCGGAGAGGTGCACGCAGCGTCTCCCGCCGGTGGGAGCGCGATGGGAGCGGAGCTAGGCACCTTTTCGCTGCGAAAAGAGAGCCAGGCACCGAACCCGCGTTCTTTGGGAGTGACTTGATGACATTCAACGCGAAGATACGGCCCCGATCGCATAGAATCACCCTGACCGGTTTGATTGGAAGCGGAGGAAGATTGAGACTCGACAGCCTGAAAAACCTCTTTGTGGGACTGCTGATGATTCTGGGCGCAGCCCTCGATGCCGGCGCCCAGGAGCTCATTCCGGCGGCCTACACTCCGGCGCCCTATGGAGTAAATTTCGTCGGCCTGTCCGCCTTTGCCAATAGCGGGGATCTCGCCTTTGACCCGTCGGGTCCCATCGAGGAGGCGAACGCCGATATCGTAGCTTCATCCCTCACCTATGCTCGGACGCTCAATCTCTTCAGACGCTCGGCAACGGCGACGGTGATCCTGCCCTACGTGGTCGGCGATCTCGAGGGTCTTTTTCTCGGCGAACCGGCTTCGGCGAACCGATCGGGCACCGGGGATCTGGTCATGCGCCTCGGGGTCAATCTTCTGGGCGGACCGGCCATGAGCCCCCGTGAGTTCGCGACCTACAACCCGAAGACGTTGTTCGGAGCGAGTCTGATGGTCAGGGCTCCGACCGGCCAGTACGATTCCACCAGACTCATCAACATCGGCACCAACAGGTGGGCGTTCAAACCGGAGGTCGGCGTCGTCCACGTCATGGGCAAGTGGGCCATCGATGCCTATGTCGGCGTGTGGTTGTTCACCGACAACTCGGATTTCTTCGGCGACACGACGCGAACACAAGATCCCATCTACTCCTCACAGGTCCATCTTCGCTACCGCTTCCGTCGGGGTCTGTGGGCGGCGCTGGACGCCAACTATTGGTATGGCGGAGAGGCGACCATCGACGGCGTCGGTGGTGATGACCTCCAGGACAATTCGAGGTTCGGCCTCACGGTGTCGTGGCAGGTGGCCAGGGGGCACAGTCTGCGTTTCGCCGTCAGTCGTGGCGCATTCACCCGGATCGGTGGCGACTTCGACTCGTTCGGTTTGGCCTATGGCTACACCTGGGCGAAAAAGCCGTAGAGTACGATCACAGTCGCGACATTGATTCGGAGGAGAATGATGATGAAAGTCCTACTTGTCCTTGGAGCGCTCATGGGGTTGTCCGGCGGCGCCATGGCCGAGGATGTGACCGGCGCTGACAAGATCCTCTGCGCGGGGGTTCAGGCGACCCACTGCGACCCCACCGGAGTGTGTGAGACCGGGATGCCGTGGCGGTGGAACATGCCCGAATTTGTCGAGATCCACCTCGGCGACAAGATGTTGAGCACGACCGGCGCCGCCGAGCGATTGAGGATCACGCCGATCCAGACGCTCGTGCGGGAAAACGGTCAGATCTTTCTGCAGGGTGTCGAGAACGCCCGCGCCTTCAGCTTTGTCATCGACGAGGCCAGCGGGGTGGCGTCCGTCGCCATTGCAGCCGACGGCCACACCATTTCGGCTTTTGGGGTGTGCACGCCCATCCCAGGGTCCGAGTGAAGGGAGAGCGAACCATGAACAAGGCCATCATTCGAGTTGTATGTGTCGTCGTCGCCATGGTGCTCTCAGGAGGCGCTGCGGCGCAGGGGACCGGCAGCACTCAGACAACCCAGAAGACCCTCGCTTCCACCATCGACGTCTATGTCTTCCCCACCAAGGGTCAGGTCGCGACGCAGCAGTCCACGGACGAGGCCGATTGTTACAACTGGGCGGTGCAGAACACCGGTAACGATCCGTTCTCGCTCACGAAGCAGGCCGATCAGCAGGCGATGCAGACCGAACAGCAGAAACAGCAGGCGGCCCAGGTCGGAAAAGGATCAGGTGCGCGCGGCGCCGTCGGTGGCGCGGCCGCGGGGGCGCTCATCGGTGAGATCGCCAGCAATAATCCCGGCAGAGGCGCCGCTTGGGGCGCTGCTATCGGGGGCATCGCAGCCCGACGCCGTGGCAGACAGGCCCAGGGGCAGGCGACACAGCAGGTCGAGCAGCAGGGTCAGCAGGCACAGGCGGCCACGGCCGAACAGATCGAGAATTTCAAAAAGGCGTTCTCGGTGTGTCTCGAGGCCAAGGACTATCTCGTCAAGTTCTGACTCGAAGCAGACGTCGAAGACGTCGTGCCTCGAGGTTCAAGCCTGATCGATGTCGACGACCGTGAGCTCTTCGGGGTCGCGGCCGAGGATCGCACGGGTGATTCTGAGGAACCGGTCGGAAGCATCGGTGAGCTCGATGCGAATGGAGCCTTGCCGGTCTTCGGGTGAGAGCAGATCGGAATGGACCCCGGCGACCGTCTCGGCTACCGCGTCCGCCGAGTCCACCAACCGAACATCGGGCCCGACGACACGTTGGAGTGACGGTCGGAGCAGGGGGTAGT
>RCNF010000229.1_pt1 | contig 27025 bp, 24 predicted proteins | sample 2041311 | NCBI WGS metagenome assembly RCNF01 (sample SAMN09708228, study PRJNA481090) | Marine sediment metagenome, whole genome shotgun sequencing project. | biome: marine sediment; feature: ocean; material: sediment; isolation source: Sewage treatment plant 2 marine sediment (STP2) ...
CAAATCCTTTCTCGCTTCAGGATGGTCCAAGACATACGCCCGATAGAGGTGGTCATAGTGCGGAAAGGTTTTCGAATTACTCTATGGATACTGGCTGGATTCACTATCTTGCTAGCCGGCGCTTTCTTCTACCTGCAAAAGGCAGATCTCAGCGTCTATGAAGAACGAATCGAAGGATTCCTGAGCGACGCGGTCGGCCACAAAGTCGATGTTGATGGTCTGTTTGAGTTCCACTTTGGCAAACATACGCATCTGGTTGCCGAACAAATACGGGTTTCGAATCCAGACTGGCCGTCGGCGCCAATTCTGTTGAGCATCGAACATTTTTCCGTGACTGTGAATCTATGGTCGGTCTTCAAAGGCCCCCTCTTCATCGAGAATTTAAATATTCAAGGTATCAACTTTCGGCTTGAAAAAGGCGAACAAGGTGCGATGAACTGGCAGTCGGGAGCGGGAGTGCCGGAGACAGAGGACGAAGAGTCAGAGAGTGGTAACTTCAATACGAATCTGATCGTGTTTAGGGATGTCCGGATTGACGACTTCCAATTCTCGTTCATGAGCCCAGATCGCACACAAGCGTTGATCGCAGTATTGGATTACCTGACCATCAATCCAGGAGACAACGATATTCTGGACCTGGATTTGCGAGGCGCAATCAACGAATTTCCTTTGTGGGCGGACGGCAAAATTGGCCCTCTACAGAACCTCGTCAATGGTCGCGATATTTCTGCGAACCTTGAGATGACATTGGGCCAGCTCAAAATGTCCCTTGAAGGCTCGATCGATGACCCGACAGAACTAAGCGGAATTGAAACTGAATTCGAGATAAGTGGCCCGGCTCTCGAACGCATTATCGAAGCTTTGGAGATAGCGCCTTTCGCTGCAGGACCGTATTTTCTCGCGGCCAGCATTCAGGGAGCTAATGGCGGCAACGAATTTAAGGTCAAAGGCAATCTGGGCGAGATCGAAATATTCTCCAGCGGCAATATCGACAATTTCATTGGGGCCGATCGAGTACAACTGGACTTTCGCTTTGCAGGACCCGACACGAGCCATCTAGCAGAAGTCTTTGGTATCAACGGCGCGCCCGCTGCACCATTTCAGGTATCGGGCGATTTTGAGATGACCGGCGACGTATATCAGTTTTCCGAAACCGAGGCTCGAATTGCAGAAAACGTCTTGAGCCTCGATGGCATGCTGGACAAGAGCCAGCCGATTCCGGACCTGGACATAACGGTTGGCGCATCCGGGCCGGATTTTTCAGTCATTGGACCATTTGCCGGGATACCGGACCTTCCGGCGGACGCTTTTGATATCCACGGGAGAATCAAGAAATCTGACAAGCGCTGGTTATTTGACGACTTCAGGGCCGTTATTGGAAAGAACAGTTTTGCGGCAAACGGCTTGATCGGCGACGACGGTATTGATGACGCGGAAATATCTTTCAGCGCTTCTGGCCCAAACAACCTCTTTATTCAGTCGATAACCGGCCTGGAGGGTTTTCCGCCAAAACCCTATGCTATCTCAGCTCGGATAAGACCGGATCCTGTCGGCGCCAAAATTGAGGGTGCCACTGCAACATTCGGCGACAATAAGATCAAGATTGATGGTGTTATCCCGATTGACGGCGGGTTATCCGGTACCAAGCTGACTGTAGGGCTCAGCGGCACGGACCTAAGCCATATTGCAGCATTGACCGCCACGCCACACCTGCCTGATGGGCCGTACCAAATCAATGCCGGTATTCGACTGACTAGCAAGTCTCTTCAACTTGACAGTGTATCCGCCACTGTCGGCGGCCTGCGAGCTGCAGCAAATGGCGAGGTTGGGATGGGCTCAGAATCGGGTCAGTTTGATATGACCATGTCGCTTGAGGGTCCGAACGTTGCCGCTTTGATCGAGCATGAAATGCTGCAGCGGTTATCCGGCGAGTCGTTCAAGGCCAGCGGCAGAGTGAAGACAGAACCCGATGCTTTCGGCTTGACTGGGGTGTCTGTTGCGATCGGAAATCTCCATGTTGTTGTCGACGGCAACATAATGAAAAGCCTCGATTCCGCAAAACTCCAACTGGACGTTACTTCGCCAGATTCGCAGGTCTTGAGTGACTTGCTGGGTTTCAAAGACCTGCCGGCAGGAGCCGTATCTTTTCGCGGCAAGATCGAGAAGCAGACAGACTACCTGAAGTTCACAGAAACCAGCGCGAACCTGGGTGAGTTTCTATTTTCACTCAACGGAATTCTGAGCAGCGCTCCACGTTCTAACAACAGTGACTTGTCATTTCACGCGTCCGGTCCTGAAATGCGTCAGCTAGGCTTGCCGTTTGGCTTCGGTGGATTACCAACTAAATCTTTCAGCGTCACAGGTGATGTCGTCGGTGTACCAACAGGATTCGCAATCAACGAGCTCGTAGCGCAGATTGGCGACAACAAAATTGACGGCGAGTTTCGGGCCGACCTCGGCGACAAGCCTGAGATTACGGGCCGCCTTACGTCAAGCTACATGGACCTCAGCCACTCTTTGCGTGATGCAGAACCTGAGACCGCTACAGAAAATGGCAAATATTTTTTCTCCGATGATCCCCTGCAACTGGACTGGCTGCAGAAAGGAAATATCGATGTGACTTTCAAGACGGGACGACTAATCAGTCGCTTTGGGGACTTTCTCGACTTTAATATCGGACTGAGGATATGGGACGGCGCACTGGATATTCAGCCATTCACATTTCACGAATCAGAAGGTAAATTCAACGCCTCATTGCAGCTTCAGCCAACCGCCACGTCCCATTCGATCACTTTCGCTACCAACGTGGAAAACGTTCGCATTGGCTTGATGGCATCTGAACACCAGGACCCGGCGACATTGCCGCCGTTTAAAGGTCGCATCAACTTTAGCGGCACCGGTAATTCGCTGCACGAAATCATGGCTTCATCGAACGGCCATGTTTCCGTCTACCAGGGTGCAGGGCAGGTAAAGAGTGCAGCCGGTGGCTCCCGGTTTTTCGGAGACATCATCATGCAAACTCTGAACATCATAAATCCGACCTACAAACGAAGCCCACATACCAATGTCGAGTGCGGCATTTTCGAGATTGATATTAAGAATGGTGTCGCAACCGCAGAGACATTGGCGATTCAAACCGTCAAGATGACGGTGCTGTCAAAAGGAAATATCGCTTTCGACACCGAGAAACTGAACTTCAGAATTCAGACGACCCCAAGAGAAGGTTTCGGCATAAGCATAGGCGGAGTTATCAACTCGTTCATCAAACTGGGCGGAACGCTCAAGGTGCCAAAAATTGGCATCGATCCAGAGTCATCCACTGTAACAACCGGCATCGCTGTTGCGACTGCTGGGCTTTCACTGCTTGCGAAAGGAATGTGGGATCGCGCGGCAGCTGAGAAGAGCATCTGCGATCAGCCTGCGAAATAAGGTTCAGGTCGAGGCCGAATTCAGCCTCCGGATAATATCGTTGGCCAGCGTAATGAATATACGGAAACTCTCATCAGCGGCCAGCTGTTCATCAACCAACATCTCGAATGCTCTCGTCTGCAGGTCTTCAAGCTTGCTAACCGCCTCGCTTCTTTCTTTGGCCGTGGCGGTGTCGGTGATGGTATCGCCAATACTTATGGCGTCACGATAAAACACATCAATACGGTTCTTGCGACGCATCCGATAGATTCGCATCCCGGCAATTAACGCACTGGCCAACGCGATAAACAGCGTAACCAAGACCTCTGCCACGCCGGAATATCGCTCGTAAACCGAGGGAGCATCACGTTGCGAATAGGCCAGCAGTCCAGAATGTAGGACGAAAGTTGAGCGACTCGCATCAAGGCCATCGGATAAATGCCGAAAGAGACCGGGTTTCAGCGAAGCCATGGCCGGTCTCAAGCCATAGATTTCCTGTACCAGATCGTAGACAACTGCCTCGCTAAGGTCACTGCGTGCTACGAGCAGCATGTCTACAGAAACCGTCAGCACAGCTTCTGGTGTAGCTGTATCGTAAGTTCCCTGAGGAATGACAAACGCGTCGAGTTGAGGATTCAAAAGTGTTGCTGCGTCAATAGACGAACCGCGGCCAATGTCTTCTGGCGAACCCAGGCTGTACAGGCGAATTTCCGGGAACTCTTCGAGCAGATCGGGTGATATTGGCGCAAAAACCACGAATACGTCGGGCGCTTCTTCGGCGAAATCCACGAATGTGTAATCATTGGGAGCAAGATCAAGACGACTTGTGATCTGTTCAAACATCTGCCTGGATGCCGATCCGGGAGCGCCGGCGAAAACGGTTGCTCCACGCAGCAAATCAGTACCGCTGGATACATCCCTTCCTTCGACATAGCCGATGTGCAACACCGTCGGATAGAACGGCATCACGGTTGCCACACCGGGTCGATACGGCATGTTGTTGGAGACAAATGCGATATCCGCAGTTCCGTCGAGCAGGGAGTCCAGCGCCGCCTCATCAGTTGCCGACTGCTCTGTGAGGCTTACGCTAATTCTTGGGTTACTCTCAAGAAGGCCGGCAAAGTCTTGCGCGATCTCGCGGTCGATCGGCGAGTATGGGGAAACCATGCGCAACTCAACTGGCTTGTTGTCGCAGCCGGACAGGGCAACGAAAACAAGAGCCAGGACGGCAGAAAAGACTATTCGCATCAATATTTCGATAATTGCTTTATACGTTGCAGAGACTACACCGAGTAATTCAAAACTGCACTGACCTGCGACCGGTCGCGTTACAGATCATTCTGCTGTGTTCTCGGCGGTGGTGTTTGCGAAATATCGACCTGTGTTTGCTGTGTGGGTTTTGCCATTGGCTTAATTTCCGCAACCGCTAGTGAATCGATATGCGACACCGCTCGCAAGCCTTGCATCAGGTCCTGCCAGACCTTCGGCTCCACCGACTGTTTCAACTCAAGGTAGGTTGCCTGAACCAGCGGCATGATCTGCTGTTCAAGATCCCTGCCTTGCCGTGTAGCCGCGACAAGAACACTTCGCCGGTCCTGCCTGGAACGACGGCGCACGACCCGGTTATTTTTCTGCAGTCGGTCCAGGATGCCGACTAAACTGGGCGCGGGAAGCAGCGTCAATGCTGAGAGATCTTTAATGGCTATCTCATCATTCTCCCAGAGTACGCGTAATACCCGCCATTGTTGCTCTGTCAGATTAAAATCGCTGAAAATCCTTCGAAATCTGGGCATGATCGCATCCAGAGTTCGGTACAACATGATTGGCAGGGATTCGCTGAATTGTTGTATCGCCATCGCCGGAAAACTTCACTAATATATTAATCATTCATATATGAATGATTGGAGATCTTGTGTCAAGCCCCCACCCACCTGGTAAACCTGAAAATTCGATTGATCTGCGCAGCTGTTTGGGCAAATTCGCGACTGGCGTGACCGTCGTTACTTGCTCTGACGGGAATAGTGCTCCTTGCGGGGTAACGGCCAACAGCTTTAGTTCCGTCTCTCTGGACCCGCCGCTGATCCTGTGGAATATCGCCAAGGTCTCAAATTCGCTACAGGCGTATCTTGATGCGAAGTACTTCGCAATCAACATTCTGAGTGATGAACAGCAGGATCTGTCATCGCATTTCGCAAGAACGGACCACACTCTGTTCAAGAATGTTGTCTTTGAAATGTCAGAAAATGGCGCACCCATTCTGCCAGATACGCTCGCCTGTCTGGAATGTCGTACACAGCAGATTTACGACTGCGGCGATCACTACATCATTATCGGCGAAGTAGAGGATTTTCGATCTACCGATCGCACGCCACTACTGTTTTTCGGCGGCCAATACCGAGGGCTGGCAACTCCTGACACTTAATGGCAATGGTGGTGTGAGGTATGACGACCTAACTATGGCCCCGGGCCAAACTCTATCATCCCCGCTACAACGAACTTGCCTCGCCACGGAAGATTACCAGCAAATTAGTCGCATACTTGGTTGCGCCTAGTAGTTCCACAAAGTTCCGTCCTCCAAACGCACTACCGGATGATAACGGCGCTCGTAAGAATAGCGCTCCGCTTCCTTTTCATCAAAGTCGGCGCCAAACCGTTCACGTATTTTTTCGAATACGGTGGGCATGTAGCGCAGGTATTTTTCGGTACTCCATATTTCTTCATCGGGTAGCGAACCGTATTGCGTAATGAATTGTCTGGAGCTATCGCCCATTGCTGCTATCCCATAAGAACTTGGCCGGTGAGGTTTCACGATTGTTAAGGGTCGCGTCCCCTAGTCCGTATATTCCCTCATCGGTCATTATTTTCAGGGTGACGTAGTTTTTACCTGGACCACCAACAAAGACCTCAGCGCCTGTGATCTTCAATCCTGTCGCTCTGTTTAACTCTTACCAGCTTGATAAGAACCATCGTATAGACGCGTTAGACCTAAGCTGTTTTCGTCCTGCAATTCCACGGGCAGCAATGACGCAGGCAGATCCTGATAACTGACCGGGCGCAAGAAGCGCAAAATAGCAGCACTACCGACTGATGTTGTCCGGCTATCGGAGGTCGCGGGGAAGGGTCCGCCGTGAACCATGGCATGGCAAACCTCGACACCGGTCGGATAACCATTACAAAGAACGCGACCTGCTTTTCGCTCTAATACGGTTAGTAAGCGCTTAGCAAACTCCGTATCATCGTCGTTTAACTGCATCGTTGCGGTCAATTGACCTTCCAAATGTTCGGCAACCGCAATGAGTTCATCGCCTGAATCACACTGAATTATTAGTGCTGCCGAACCAAATATTTCATTGCCTAAGCTATTGTCTGACAAGAATTGAGCGGCCGTTGTACTGAATAATTTCGCCTGACAACGATTAGGCTCTGTTGATCCCTGACCCGCAGCTACCTCGATGACTGCATCATTAGCCGACAATTCCTCAACACCCTGGTTGTACGCACTATGAATATTCGCGGTCAGCATGGTTTGCGCCGGAGCTTCTGACAGCGCGGCACTCGCCTTATTGGCAAATTCGGTTAATTCGTCACCCGCCAAACCAACCACCAGACCTGGGTTGGTACAAAACTGGCCAGCCCCCATTGTTAGTGATCCGACAAAGCCTGCCGCTAATGTGCTGGCGTTTTCTTTAAGTGCACCAGGTAGTAGAAATACAGGATTGATGCTGCTCATTTCGGCGTAGACAGGAATAGGCTCCGGGCGATTTGCAGCAATACTCATCAGTGCCAGTCCACCGGCACGTGAGCCCGTAAAGCCAACAGCCTTTATCGCTGGGTTTGCTACCAGTTCTGCTCCGATTTCGTTTCCACAACCAAAAATTAGTGAAAAGACACCTTCAGGCATACCACATTTGTTCGCTGCAGCAATAATTGCTCCAGCCACTAGCTCACTCGTGCCCGGATGAGCAGAATGTGCTTTAACAACTACAGGACAACCAGCCGCCAAAGCTGAAGCGGTATCGCCACCGGCGACAGAAAACGCCAACGGAAAATTACTTGCACCGAAAACGGCGACTGGTCCTAGCGGTATGTGACGTAAACGCAGGTCAGGTCGTGGTAACGGCGCTCGGTCGGGCATCGCCGGATCTATTCTCGCGTCGACCCAGTTGCCCGCACGTACAACACCAGCGAACAATCTTAGCTGTCCCATGGTTCTGCCGCGCTCACCTTCTATACGCATCTGCGGTAAGCCACTTTCAGCGACAGCGCGCTGAACCAACGTGTCACCTAGTGCGAGTATTTCGTCAGCAATGGTTTCCAGGAAGGTTGCACGCTGCTGCAGGGGAATATTTCTGTATTCGTCAAATGCACTTTCGGCAAGCTCACATGCAAGTTGTACATCGTCTTTTGTTCCGCCCAGGAATGCGGGCTCCATTTTTTCACCTGTCGCCGGGTTTCGCGCGTATATCTCGCCGTCTGACCCTTTTACGGCGCGGTTGCCTAATAACATTTCACCATTAATGCCCATTCTCTAATCCACCTACGTCTGTTTAGTACAAAAAAACACAAAGGAACACTGTAGATTTACGACTGCAGCGATTGAAACAACTTTTCATGGCCTGGCGATTTTAGTCGCAACATGCTCTTGCCAAAAGATAGGAATTCAGCCATTGGATTAGCCTCTTTGATTGTTGGCAATGGATACCGCGTCTGCCGCCAATTGCGTGATTGCGTCGTAATTTTCAGCAGCGATGGCATCAGCCGGCGTTAACCAACTACCACCGCAAGCGATAACGGAAGGTAGCGCCAGATAATCGCGAAGATTCTTCGCAGACACACCACCCGTTGGCATGAAGCTCACATCCCTGAATACAGAGGACAATGCCTTCAGCATGGGTGGTCCACCTGCCAGGGATGCCGGGAAAAACTTCAAGGTTCGAAGACCGAGATTCCACGCCTGCTGCGCCTCCGTCGCTGTCGATACTCCGGGGTAGATCATCATGCCCGCAGATTGCGCAACTTCTACCACTGGGGGGTGCAAGCCTGGCGATACAAGAAACTGAGCACCTGCAGCAATCGCAGCATTCGCATGTTCCACGCTAAGTACCGTTCCGGCGCCAACTATGGCGTCCGGTACAGACTTTGCTATCGCTTCGACACACACTAATGCGTCCGCCGTTCTCATTACGACTTCGATAACAGTCAGGCCACCGGCGACCAGCGCCCGGGTCGTTTGAACGGCAACTTCCGGATCATCCGATTGCACCAACGGCACGACGGGCGCCTGACGAAGCCGGGATTCAATATCTGTGCTCATAAATACTCGCTGTGATGAATGACAAACTTTCCGATCAGGAGAAGTACCAACCACCATTAGTATCGACGCTCGTTCCAGTCAGGAAGCTCGGCGCGTCGGCTGCAATATACAACACCAGATCCGCAACCTCTCGTGCCTGACCTTCCCGCTTCAATGGCGTGCCGGCGGCAACATTAGTACGTACAGGGTCTTTTGTAAATTGGTCATGGAAAGTTCTACTGATCATTCCACGACATAAGCAGTTTACCTGAATGTTTGACCACCCAAGTTCCTTCGCCATGCCCCGCGTGAAATTCATCGCCGCGCCTTTCGACGTCGCCTATGCGGAAGCCCCGGGGCCGCCACCATCCGGGCCTGCAAGGGATGCAATATCCACAATCGCACTGTCTGCGCCATGTGCCGGCAGCCCGACAGAATATCCAGCAAGCATTTGCATCGCGCATGACGGATCTGGAGATGCTTGACCCGACAACCGTTTGCCCGGTAACTCATTGCCGGGCAAATGATTTATAACAAGCAACACCCTCCCCCAAAGTCCTACTGGCGGTCACCGACATGTTAGCTGCGCGGTGATACGCCGCCGTAGGCAACACCCGTCAACTGCGCCATGTCTGCCTTGAACGTTGTCAGGTCATCAATCGAAAAATCTGCAAGATTTCTGTGCCCCGCGGCACGTGCCAATACCGTCATCAGCTCAACCGACGCGGAAAAGAAACGGGCCAGTCGCTCGGCGGCAATGTCAACGGGCAAACGCGCCCTCAAGTGTGGTTTTTGAGTAGCGATACCGACAGGACAGTTGTTGGTATGACATGCGCGCATGCCCAGGCACCCTATCGCCTGAATAGCAGCATTCGACACTGCAACACCATCTGCCCCCAATGCCATTGCCTTCGCAAAATCCGCCGAGTGCCGTAACCCCCCTGTTGCGATGAGCGTCACGCCTTTTGCACTACAACTATCCAGGTGCCGACGTGCTCTGGCCAATGCCGGTATTGTTGGCACTGATATGTTGTCCCGAAAGATCAGCGGCGCAGCTCCTGTGCCGCCACCGCGACCATCCAGGACAATGTAGTCAACACCGATCTCCAGCGCCGCGTCGATGTCCTTTTCGATATGCTGCGCTGACAACTTAAATCCAATCGGTATACCGCCAGTCTTCTCTCGAACTTCGGCCGCGAAATCGCGAAACTGGTCCAGGCTCGTCCATTCCGGAAATCGCGCCGGGGAAATTGCTGCCTGACCTTCTTCGAGGTTTCTGACTTCGGCAATCTTACCTTTTACCTTATTTCCAGGAAGGTGGCCGCCGGTGCCAGTCTTCGCACCCTGTCCGCCTTTGAAGTGAAAGGCCTGCGTTTTTTGCACCTTGTCCCAGGAGAATCCAAATCGCGCGGAGGCCAGCTCATAAAAGTATCTCGAGTTGGCGGCTTGTTCTTCCGGCAGCATGCCGCCTTCACCGGAACAAATTCCGGTCCCGGCAAGCTCGGCGCCTTTCGCAAGAGCGACCTTGGCTTCTTCGGAAAGCGCACCGAAACTCATATCCGAAACGAAGAGCGGAATATCCAGATGCAGGGGTTTGTTCGCGTTCGGTCCGATTACAAGATCGGTAGCGACGGGTTCTTCGTCCAGCAAAGGAAGCTTGTGCAGTTGCCCTACTACGAACTGCAGGTCGTCCCAGGATGGCAAGCTGCCTCTCGCAACACCCATCGCCGCTGCCGGGCCATGATGCCCAACCCTCGAGAGACCCTCGTCAGCAAATTTTCGAATCAACTTGACGTGTGGCTCGTCGGCCGTTCCGGTCGGGTCCTGAAACAGGCCCTGGTAGGAGTCTCGTTTGTAGGGCTGCGGATGCTGCCGCGCCCAATCGGCAATCTCGTCGACATCAACGAGCACCTGCCCGTCGTCTACCCATGAGCTGAATTTGGGCAGCGTCTCGCTGTTTTGGTATTCGCTGATACCCGAATCGAGGCGATAGTCCCATCCGTGGACTCCGCAGATCAGATTGTCGCCCTCAACGTGGCCATCAGACATCAACGCGCCACGATGTGCACACCGGCCATACAATACGCTCACACTGTCGTCGAAACGCACAATCACCAAGTCCACATCCGCAACCAGCGCGTACGCTGGCTTACGATCTTGAAGTTCGTCGAAGTTTGCTACCGAAATCTTGTTCATTTCTAGTTGGTTCCTTGTGAATTGCTGTCTCGATTTACAGGCCCTTCTCGTAAGGGCAACTCAGTTGACGGTTTCCGTTCTTCGCAATCGCCCGATCGCATTACCAGCCGACCATAAATCTCGGCCAATGGAGCGGCTGTAATGCCGTGCAGTAGCACACTCATGGCCACGGTGATTACCGTCACAGTGAGAATTTCATTTCCATGCGGCACTGCTGATTCTTCCAGAATCAACAACACGAACAGAATCGAGGCAAGCCCGCGCGGGCCAATCCAGCCGAGGAATAGCTTCGTTGGAATTTTTAAGCATGCACCGAACAATGAAAAAGAGCACAAAGACCAAAGATGCAGTCAGCCAAAGTACTCTGCGATCGGCCCGACATTATTGAATAAATCAATAATCCAGCCGAGACGATAGCAAGCGACACCAAGTCCATCGCTTGAGTCTAACACCCGCTTTGCAGGAAATTAGAATCAGGCGAAACAATCCGCTTGTCGCAAAATTGAGTCACAAATACGCATGAATTATGCGCCCTGTTCGTCTAACCTAGTAGTTGTTGGAGAGTGGTTTTTGCAGAGCGAATCTTGGAGTAGATATTATGTCCCGAGAAGACATCGCCAAAAAAAAAATGCACATGGTTGTAGCCGTGTTAGGGCTGCTCTCGTTCTCTACAATCAGCCTGGCTGATGATGCCATCTCCGACCAATCCGAGTTGCTGCCTGGACCGCAATCAGACGTGATGTTGAGTGGCGGTCCGGCCACTGGCGACAAGCTTGGTTTCGGCCTTATCGCGCGCTACTACCTGAACAATGGGTGGTTCACTGGAGCAGCGCTGGATACTTACGAGTCTCAGTACCAAGACGCCGCTGAACTTCCTGCTGGCAACCTGAACGCAGAGTGGAGCGATGCCGATGCGCTGGCAAGCAATACCGTTATCAGTGGTTTTGTCGGCCGCCTCTACGGCGAGGCCGATGGCCGTATTGACTGGTTTTGGTCAGCCGGTGTTGGCGTTGGCTTCTCTGATATCGATGGCTTTGGCTATGCTGGTGGTTCACTACTCGCTATGTCGTTCGAAGCGGATAGTGAGGTACACCTGGTCGGGTCCATAGGCACTTCATACCGGTTTACGCCAACCTGGTCCGCGACGTTTGCGGCCAAGTTGGAGCACCACTTTATGGATGTAACAGCCAGTCGCAATGGCTTTAGCAATAGCATTGATTCTCAGTCGCCACTTGGCGCGTACATCAGCATTGACTATCGATTCTGAACTCGAATAAGAACCACAAGACTTTCGCACTGCAGGGCGAAAAGCTACGTCTGTGCATGCCGACCTATCGATCGATATTCAGCACACAGTATTGACCGGTACTGTTATACGGGTCGCAATCTGCTGCGTAGTCCGGGGCGATTTCCAACGCGTTAGACGCGACCTTCTGAAAACGTCCCGACATGCTTCCTGCTGCTTCTTCGACCTTATGTAGACGAATTATTAGAGGTCGGCTTTCTATTCGTTTGGGAGCAACTGCACCACCGACTTTTGAACTCTTCCAGGTAGACATATTTGTATCTCGACGTATCTCTGTAACGTAGTCAGGGTACGCACGACTATTGCGGGAGTGAATGCTTTTCGTCGGCCCACAATTACCGTTCGTCAGATCAGCGCCGTTCGTCGCGCACAGGCCGCCGTTTATCAGTCCCAGCAACGAGCTACCCTGCAAATTTTACATAACGTCTCGCGCAATCCCTGGCACATGCTTAGTTTGCTCTTGTTGTCGATTACTTAGACGCTGTGCGCAGAATTGAACAGGCGTAAACGCTACAAAGGGTGTCGGATACCGGGCTTTGATCGGCAGCCCCGCACCACGCCAGGGATTGGATGGTTTCACAATGACAGCGTTTCGCCAAAATACAGCGGGCATGGTTTGCGCCGTAGCTGGCTTCGCAATGCTGACGATGTCCGGCTGCGCAACACAACCCGTCGTTATTGATTTGCCCCCTCCTCCCGAGCCCGTTGTAGAAATCATACCAATCCCGGACGACTCTCACTCGACGCCAATCCCGGAGACATTTCCCGAAGTGACTCCACCCGTCGTGGCCACCTTGCCCGAGGTCACCATCGTACTGACCAGCCGCGACGCAGCCTACGAAGATGTTGCGACGGAACTTGGCAAGCATTTGCAAAACTTCAGGATCTTCGATCTCAGCGACGACCGTCAGGCACCGGTCGTGACGTTTCGAGCTATCAATGATTCTGCAACAGAGGCCGTAATAGCGATCGGCTTACGCGCCGCCAAATCCTCTGTGGCAATGGCACAGGCACCTGTCGTGTTTAGCCAGGTTTTTAATTATCAGGACCACGATCTGCTCAACGAGCGCAGCCGCGGAATTGCTGCACTACCGCCATTGGAGGCACACATAGCAGCCTGGAAGGAGATGGACCCTTCGCTTAGCCGCATCGGCATAATTATCGGCGACGGCCACGAGAAGCTGATTGCCGAAGCCGAACTCGCTGCCGAGAAGTATGGCGTAGAACTTCAGTTACGAATCGTCCAGTCCGATCGAGAAACCCTGTACTACTTCAACAGAATGATTCGTGATATCGATGGCTTCTGGCTATTCCCTGACAATCGTATTCTCAGTGGTCCGGTCTTGCGGAAAATGCTTACAGAAGCCGATCGCCTGCGGGTGCCGGTTGCGGTACCCAATGAAACGATACTCTCGATGGGAGCATCAATCAGCTTTTCTACGGTTGCCGAGGATATCGCGGCGACGATACTGGAAGTAGTTCGCCAAATCGATGCGGGCGATATTGACCAGGTGCCTCCTCTAACCGAGCTCAGCGAAATCCGGGTTGCCGTCAATGACAGCAAGTTACATCGGCCGCTAGATGCGAGCGCCGAAGCACCCAATGGCGATGCGCAGAGCGCATTGCGATGAATGTCGCTCTGCAGGCAGTTGGCCAGTCGGTCTCACGTACGTTTCATCGCCTCTTCAGCCGGCGCAGCAAACGCGTACTAATCCATGAGATTCTGACGATACAAATCCTCAGTGCTGCGATTATCGGTGCCCTTGCTGTTGCCAGCCTCTATTGGGGTGGGCAATGGGTGCTGCAGGATAACTACAGTCGTTGGGCACTACAGTGGACTGAAGAACTAAACGAGTTAGGTGCGCCGCTGTACCTGAGCAGTGATAGCGATGCGCTACTTCGTCTGGAAAGCTACATATCCAAGTATCCCGAGATCAGCCGGGTTAGCTACTTCGCGGGGGATGGCAGTACTTTGTTCTCGATAGAGAACCGGGAAGATGCGCCTTCTGTTACCGATCTCCCCGCCAGTCTGCTTGACGATGCGAGGGCCCTGGTTGGCAGTGACAAGCCCTATATCCTGCAAAGCGGAATTCTCGACCCGCGGTATTTCGAAATCTTCGCCCCGGTCTGGACTGAATCGATAGCCGGTGACGGCCTGTTCGCGTTTGATGCGGCTGATGCGGTCGAGTCCAGTAAGACTCAATTGGTTGGCGTCGTCGGCATGCATCTGGATTTCAGTATTTTTCATGAGCGACTGCTATCCAACATCAAGGTTGCCGTTGGAGCTCTTGCGGCTCTGTTGATCATACTGGCATGGTTTGGCCGACGGGCACTACGCAGTGCGCTGGCTTCGATATCTAATCTGGAACGCCCTATTCAGGAACTCGCCAAAGGCAACCTGAACGTCAAGTTTCAAGCAGCCGAACATCGCGAGATATCCGATATAGTTGAAGCGCTTGAGAAGACCGCATCTGCACTGAGTGAAAGAAATGCGACGCTGGTACAACTTGCGAATCACGACAATCTGACCGGCCTGGTCAACCGCCGTCGATTCGTCGAGGACCTGAAAGCAGAGCTGGAAATCGTTGGCGATTCGACCAGCGCCATTGCCTTACTCTTCATCGACCTGGACCAGTTCAAGTACATCAATGATACCTGTGGCCATCCGGCCGGCGACAGGCTGCTCTGCAAAGTCGCAGACGAATTGCGACGCACTGTAGGAACCAAGAATACGGTCGCCAGATTTGGTGGGGATGAGTTTGTTGTGTTGCTTCGTGATACGAATCAGATCTATGTGCGCTCAATCACTGAGAAGATTCTGGAGAACATGCGCGGCATTGCCCATGCAGAGGAAGACAGAATATTTCGAATCAATTGCAGCATCGGCATCACAATGGTTAAGGACTCTACTCCACACCATGATGACCTGATCGCTCAGGCCGATATAGCATGCCGCGAAGCCAAACTCGCCGGGCGCAACAGAAAACACTTCTTCAAGATGTCGGAGCAGCAAGCACAGCGGGTCTCTTCCGACGCCGGCTGGATGAACAAGCTGCGGAACGCGCTGGACTTAAACCTGTTTGAACTGCGTTTTCAGCCGATCAACTGCATTGACAGCGGACAGACCACCCATCACGAAGTATTGCTGCGACTGCGCACAGAAGACGGATCTCTCGCCAGTCCGGATGCTTTCCTTCCCGCCGCAGTACGATTTGGATTAATGTCTGAAATCGACCTTTGGGTCATTCGTAACGTCGCAGCAGCCTACTCGGACCATGTTGACGAGTACCCAGGCAATCTTAAATTCTCAGTCAACTTGTCGGCCAACGCTTTTGAGAATGAAGATCTCTCTTCAATCGTCAAAGAGACTTTCGAGCAGTTCGACGTGCCGGCCAGTCACATGATATTCGAGATCACCGAGAGTCTCGCAATCCGCCGACCAGCGCATGTCGAAAAACAGATATCCACACTACGCGCGATGGGTTGCGAGCTTGCGCTTGACGACTTCGGAACCGGATACAGCTCTTTCAGCTATCTGCAACGACTGCACTTCGACTACATAAAGATCGATGGAACATTTGTGCAGAACATTCTGAAGAATCCGGTTGATCAGAAGATGATTAAGCTCATTGCAGAGGTCGGGAAGGAAGCGAAAATGAAGACCATCGCCGAGTACGTCCAGAATGCGGAGGCGTTGGCACTATTGGGCAACTTGGGCGTCGAACTGGCGCAAGGATATTTTATTGGGCGACCCACAAAGAAGCCTGCACAGAAATCCACACCGATTTCGATCGATTCCAGGCGGGACCGAATGTTGAAAATGAGAAAGATCATCACCTGAACAGCAGGCCGCGCCAATTATCAGGCGCTTTGGTACGGCCGGTAGGGCCGCCTGAAGTAAAAGAACAAGCCAATTCCCAACAGCAGCATTGATGTGTACATCGATATTCGCCAGTAGCTCGTAGCAGCACGAACAATCTCGAATTTGTGCACAAACAACGTCTCGCAGGCTCCATCGCCGGTATCCAGACGCGTGGTGCTCGTCCCTCGCTTACCACCGCCTGCGCTGCTGTAGCTCGCCAAATAGCCGCGCACGTAAATCTGATCACCTATCTTAATATCTTTTACCTGATCGCGAATGTAATCGTCTGCAGAGATCAGATGATTGTTGGACAGCTGGTACATGTCGAAAGCGTCCCAGGCTTGCTGGTCCCGGGTTTGTACGACACAGGTGAAGATTCCGTTCCAGAACTCGATCTTGCTGAGATCCGGGTGTTTTGTGTTGTCGCCCCAAACGACACAGACATCGAGCATGTTGAGATGATCGTTGGCGAGAAAGTGCATGCGACTATTGGCATCGTGATGCCGATAAGACACGACCATGCCACTCAACTCATACTCAAACTGTGGTTCGATCAGATACTCAACCTCGTTGTAGATAGCTCCAAATGACTTTTCTCGAGTTGACGTCTGAATGGGCTCGGCAAGTGTATTTGCGACATAGTCGATGTTGCCAGGCAGCTCATTCCTGTTCCAGAAAGACACGAGTAGCCCGATTGAGCTTACGGCGATGACGACATTGGTGAGCTTCATTTCGAATTGTCACGATTGGCAGTATTGCACCAGTATAGAGCGGTTCGGGCCGGGAGAAATCGATGCAATTCCCATTTTTCTATTCATGCGAACCGAGACCGTAGCTTGCCAAGCGGTTGCTTGGTCGCACGCATATCACACAGTGGCCTGCCATGGCGGGGTCCCCGTGATGACCTGTACGCATCAATCGCGAGCTGGCAGGACCTTATACACTTCGACGACAGACCGTGCTGCTATGCAGTGACAAGCTCTGTGAAGAATGAATTGTTTGCCGAATATGGCGACGACTGCTGTTCTAATTATATCTCAGGCAGCTCCGAAATAGAGAAGCAGCGCCACAGATGACGCGCTGCTTCTCTACGCGATCGACAAGTATTTAGTTTGTCACGTTGACTATCTGCTCGATGACCTTGACGCCATGAACCATGCCGTGGCCCTGATCGGCACCAATAAATCGAACCTCATTGCCGTGTCCCGCTGATTCCAGAAGAGTCCTGATAGCCTGTTGCGTCGCATCGTCGATGGACTTGTCGCTGATAATCATCACGCCTTCCATGTTTGGCATTTCGGACATCGATATCATTGCGGGCATAGACATTGACACAGCCTCATGAGAACCCGCCTCTCCCGCTGCATGCATGACATGCACGCGTATGTCTTTGTCGCCGTGATCACCCACCCACGCAGGGCCATCAGGCCCACCAGGAATAAGTGGCATGTTGACCGACTTGCCATCGATATCAAAACGGTAGCCATCAGCTTCACGTGTCACCAGAATCGCACGACCGGACTTGTCGATTATTGAGCGGTTTTCGCCTTCCTGCATATCGTGCAAATTAAATCCCTGAACGTCGCTGTCCAGTTCGAAATGGACATCGCCATCTCCGGAATCATCGGCAATCGAGATTGTCATCCTCGTATTGGCTTCTTCTTCGGCATACGCAATCGTCGCCAGGCCGAAACAAGCCAAGAGCATTGAAGTTTTTCGAAAATTCATGGTCCTTACCCCAAATTGTTGTTATCCACAGGCCATTGATGCGCAGCGCGGCAATAAGGTTGCAAGTTGCTGGAGTTTTCTTCGGCAGAGACCTGATCGATATCATTGGCTAGCCATCGGGCAACTCATTTTGCCGAATAAATAGACCGTTACCCGGCTAACGTGACCTATAGCTGGCCACTAGTGCTCGCTCGAGTATACGCACAGTATATTGATACTCGAATAAATCCTCCTCCCGAAGCTCGTGAATGCCTGCAAAGACCTTCCGAGCAATGTCGAAACGCTGCAACTGGATCAGAAGTCCCGTCATTTCCAAATAGAATATTGCCTCGCCCGGAAATACGTCGATAGCTTGTGCGTAAACCTCAAGTCCGGACTCATACTGCCCGGAAGCTATGAGCTCGGACGCGATCGTTAGATAGATATCGCTAACCTGATCGATCCTATCAAGCCCAACTGTTTGCTCTATTGATTTCGCCGAAGAAAGCTCTTTTTTCGCCTCATCGAGGCGACCGGAATTCGTCAATGCAATCGCAGCAAGGTATAGCGGCATCGCATCTTTCGGGCGCAATTCAAGTGCGGATCGAAGAACGACCAACGCCTCGTCAATCTTACCCTCCATTACCAGGATATGTGATTTCGCAAACATGAGATCCTGCGTATCCAGTGCTTTGCGAGTGCGCAGCGTTAGCAGATAGTCGACCATTTCAATAAATGATTGATGAGACACAACACATTCCTGGTTCATAATCGCAGGTGTCAACATATCGATACTCGCGATAACGTGGGCATCCGACAGTCCGCTCGGGGGATGCTGAATGGCGGCCATTGCACTGTCAGCAACCATTCCATTCTGGCGACAGTCCAGATAGAGACTATGCACGCGCGGTCCCAACCCTGAATCTATCTGGTCCAGAAATTCGCGAGCTCTATCGTACTCCTGCATATCTGTAAAAACTGTCGCGAACAGGTAATTCAATCGGGGAGATTTCGGATGCGCGTAATAACTGAATTCGTATAGCGAACCCGGAGAGGCCCACGTTATTGCCCGTTGCCAGGTAAGAACGGACAAACCCACGAGCACGACACACAGCCCGATAAGTCTGACCCTATGAGAGTTGATCGCAACTTGAGCAACTGCGATTACGGCAAGCACGATTCCGTAAGAGGCAAGGTAGTTTCGATGTTCAAACATTAGCTCCAGCGCAAATACCGTTGATTCAAGCAAATGCGACGCAAAAAAGAACAGAACACCAAACGCATACAGTGGCGATCTCTTGCGCATGACAACTGCACTTGCGATCAGAGCTAGCAAGAGCACCACTGATAGCAGCGTCGTAATCGGGTCAAACAGGCCAGTCGATACGACCACATCATCATGAAAGAAGCCCATCGCCCGCTGCACCGGCCGCAACAACTGTAGAATGTAGAGCACCACTATTCTAGGCTCAGTCAGGACTCGCTCCAGCAACGTAAAATCCCGTGCCAGGTACGAGTCAAGCACCATACCGTTTATGTTGGCCAGCAAATAGACGCCAGCGAACAAATAGCCAACAAGTAGCGTGTAGTGCAAAACTTTGACCTGTCGCGCCAGGCTGCGACTACCTTTGAACCGGAGAACCAGCACTTCGATCAAGCTGCAGTAGATGGGGAATAGCAGTCCTGATTCCTTACTGAACAACGCCAGAGGAAAGAACAGAAAGAAACCGATGACTATTAGATACCACCCGTTCGCAGCCCCACTTATCTGCCTGCAGCGCCCGGCGGTATAGCAAAGCAAACCCGCCAATACGAATACCGTCGAAAGCTCGGTCATCCGTTGCACCGTATACAAGACTGTACTGACATGCAGCGGGTGTAACATCCACATCGCCGCCGCAACTATTGCCAGGCGAGTAATCTGATCACTATCGGGGAGCCGCAGCGCTTTCAGAACGTAAAGAGTCAGCCACAATACGAGCAGACCGGCTACCAGGTGCAACATGAGGTTGGTGTGCTTCCACCACCAGGTATCGTCGCCGTGTGCTATTGCATCCGCTATGAATGAAGCCATGGAAACTGGCCGGCCGAACGGCCCACTGTTACTAATAATGTAGCTGTCAATCAGCGTCCGCGGATTGTCCGCGCTGTGTTCGATCAACCCACCGAACTGAGCGATGTCGTCCAGCAGTAGCGGGCCAGTCAGCCCTGGAAAATAGACCGAGAAGGTCACAAGCAATACTGCCGCAATCGCCACCAGTGCGAATACGGTGGATCGATCAACACCAAAACGATCAAATCGACTAATTGTGAATTCTCCGACTTATTGTTCGAGAACCATGCGTTATGCACGACCTGGATACAGTGAGAGCATCAGGGAGTTTCGTTTGCTTCAATGTCCAGCAATACGGTCCCTGGAAGCCCTTGATATCACGTTCACTAACTTGCTGCCCATCCAACAGCCTGCTCTCAGTAGCATTCAACTTGACTAGAGCAACTTCTGACGACTGGAGTGAGTCCTGACTATACCCACTTGATGCCATCAGAGCGGCCATCTGCATAGCTTAGCTTGCGCTTGAATCTGCTTGCAACGATTCATTGAAGCTCAGCAATGCGAGTTCGATTTGGACAATGATACTGTCTTGTTTGCCCGCCGACAGCAGGCCTCAACTTTGTACCACGCAACGTACAGGATGCGTCGGTCGTGTGTCACATGATGTATGATCCGGGGCTTACGTGGCATTCCAGACTTACGCTGAGGTCGATCCGGTTGGCAGAAACTGCCAATCGACATACTGAAAACAGGACTTTATGAATTGACAATTCTCGTTACCGGCGGTGCGGGCTTCATTGGCGCAAATTTCGTTCTAAACTGGGCAGAAGGAATCGATGAAGCTGTCGTCAATCTTGACCTGCTTACCTATGCCGGGAATCTCGGCAGTTTGTCGACATTACCAGAAGACTTTCCGCATACGTTCATCCATGGCGACATCGCAGACAGCCAACTGGTAGCGTCCATCCTTCGAGAGCATCGGCCACGGGCAATCGTTCACTTCGCGGCCGAAAGCCATGTTGATCGATCGATACACGGTCCGGATGACTTCGTGCAGACGAACGTTGTCGGAACTTTTCGGCTGTTGGAACAGGCGCGCGCGTATTTTGTTGAGCTCGATAATAAGGAAAGTGCAGGATTTCGATTTATTAATGTTTCCACCGATGAAGTTTACGGTTCTCTGGGCGAGTCCGATGCACCGTTTTCTGAAGAAACATCCTATAGCCCCAACAGCCCCTACTCCGCGTCAAAAGCGGCTGCAGACCATCTTGCGCGCTCCTATTTCCACACCTATGGCATGCCTGTAATAACCACGAACTGCTCCAATAACTACGGGCCGTTGCAATTTCCGGAAAAACTGATCCCGCTGATGATCCTGAACGGGCTCAGGCGCAAGCCCCTGCCGGTCTACGGTGACGGACTCAATGTGCGGGACTGGCTGTACGTTACAGATCACTGCGCTGCGATTCGGCGTGTAATCGAAGCTGGCCGGCCAGGCGAAACCTACAATATCGGTGGTAATAGCGAGCTGACAAATCTTCAGGTCATTAATGACCTTTGCGAATTACTTGATGATCTAACGGATGCGACGGAAATTGGGGCACATGCGGAGCTGATTTCATTTGTTGCGGACCGCCCGGGCCATGACCGGCGATATGCGATAGATGCTGAGAAGATCAGTCGCGACCTTGGCTGGCAGCCGACGGAATCGTTTACTTCTGGCTTGAGGCGGACCGTGCAATGGTATCTGGACAACGAGAAATGGATATCTGATATTGAAAGCGGCGCTTACCAGCAATGGATCAAATCAAACTACGGAGACAGGGCGGAATCACAATGAAGGGAATAATACTGGCTGGGGGATCTGGCGTGCGCTTGCACCCGATGACGCAGGTCATTTCCAAGCAACTTCTACCAGTGTACGACAAGCCCATGATTTATTATCCGCTATCGATCCTGATGCTTGCTGGAATATCCGAGATCCTTGTGATCTCGACACCGCAGGACACGCCTAGATTTGAGTCACTGTTAGGTGACGGTTCGCGGCTCGGGCTCAACCTCAGCTACGCGGTGCAAGAGAATCCTGAAGGTCTGGCACAAGCATTCCTGATCGGCGAAGAATTTATCGGTGGCGAGCCCTGCGCTATGATCCTGGGGGACAATATTTTTTACGGCACAGATCTGCAGCCAAAACTGGCCAGCGCCGCGGCCCGAACAGAAGGCGCAACCATCTTTGCCTATGCTGTACGTGACCCGGAACGATATGGCGTCGTCGAACTCGACGCCAACGAGCGAGCAATCAGCCTCGAAGAGAAGCCATCCGAGCCCAAATCACGATATGCAGTAACTGGCCTGTATTTTGTGGATGCTGACGTCGCGAACATAGCAAGAACCATAAAACCGTCGGCCAGAGGTGAGGTAGAAGTTACCGACATCAACAAGGTTTACCTGGAAAGGAAACAATTGCACGTTGAGCTTTTAGGACGTGGAACTGCGTGGCTGGACACTGGCACTCAACATTCTCTGCTGGCTGCGGCCAATTTTGTCGAGACTATCGAAGAGCGACAAGGCTACAAGGTGTGTTGTCCCGAGGAAATCGCATTCAACATGGGTTACATCACCGCCTCTCAGCTCGAGAATATTGCCAGCTCGTACAAGGGCAGCACTTACGGCGCCTATCTATTGGAGGTCTTGGCGAGCGCCTGACGGTGTCGCAAGTTCCAGGTAGCCTGCCGATCGATTACAGGAACTGTGTTTGGGGTCTCTTTTTCGCATCAGGACAGGTGATATTGTTCATCAGGATGTCAGTTACTCAAATCGCGCAAGGTGGACACGAGAGACTGCGTCATTCAACCGGAAGTTAGGCAATTTGCCCTGCGATGATGCAGGTTTGAGAGTGCATACTGAAATGACAGACGAATTTATAGTTTTCGGTGCGCCGGATATTCAGCAGGCGGAAATTGACGAGGTCGTCGACAGCCTGCACGCTGGCTGGCTTGGCACCGGACCCAAAGTGAAGAGATTTGAGAGTGACTTCGCGGCCTACAAGGGCGTGGAATCAAACAGAACAGCGGCTCTCAATTCGTGCACTGCAGCGCTTCACATCAGCCTGCTGGCTGCAGATGTCGAGCCGGGCGACGAGGTCATCACCACAGCCATGACGTTCTGCGCAACCGTCAATGCAATCATTCATGCAGGTGCGACGCCCGTTCTGGCAGATATCGACGCGGACACGCTCAATATTGATCCGGCAGAAATTGAGCGCCGCATAACGGCACGTACACGAGCTATCGTCCCTGTACATTTTGCGGGTCGGCCTTGCGATATGGACGCGATACTGGCGATTGCCAGAAAACACAATCTGACAATTATTGAGGACTGTGCGCACGCCATCGAAACAGAATACAAGGGCAAGAAAGCCGGCACCTTTGGCAAATTTTCCTGCTTCAGTTTCTACGCAACCAAAAATGTGGCCACCGGTGAAGGCGGGATGGTGATTGCGAAAGAGCCGGAAGCTATCGATAGAATCAAAGTACTCTCTCTGCATGGGATGTCTCGAGACGCGTGGCACCGATTCGGCGATTCGGGTTACAAGCACTACCAGGTTGTTGAAGTCGGGTTCAAGTACAACATGATGGACTTGCAGGCAGCACTCGGAATTCATCAACTGGAGCGAGTTGAGACATCCTGGATCCGACGCCAGTCAATCTGGAACAGGTACCAGGAAGCATTCGCTGATCTGCCGATAGGGACGCCTCAGGAAGCGGAAGAAAATACCAGACACGCTTATCATCTCTACACCATCACTGTCGAAGAGGACCGTTGCGGCGTATCAAGAGACGAGTTCATTGCGTCTATGACCAAAGCGAACGTCGGTGTGGGTGTCCATTATCAAAGTCTCACCCAACACCCCTACTACAGAGATCGATTCGGCTGGCGGATCGATGAGTTCCCGGTCGCCGAGAAGTTTGGTGCGAGCACGGTAAGTCTGCCATTATCGCCAAAGCTGTCGGATGCCGAAGTCGATTCAGTCATCGCCGCCGTTCGCAGTATTGTGTCCGCTTAGCAGTACGAACTACTAACCTGGAATCCGGATAGCAATGGGCGAGCTAAAAGATAAAGCCAGTCAATACGCGGACGCATTTGATGGCGCTTCGCCTTTGGCGGACGAAGAGAATCGCGCAACCAAAGCAGCCAAAATGCGAGCCGTACTCGCGGATGAGGGCGTATTTGAGAACGCTAATCTCAAAATTCTCGACATCGGTTGTTCATTTGGCCATATCTTGAGATTGCTCACCCCGGAAACTGGCATTGGGATCGGTATCGACATCGATAAGAACATCGGATCACATGCTGAAAACGTGTTTTTTGTCCGCACAGACGCCGAAAACCTTCCATTCCCGGACGAATCATTCGATCTCATTGTCTGCAACCATGTGTATGAACACACGGATAGCGCCGAGCGTTTGCTGGCGGAAATCCGACGAGTCCTCGGCGAGGACGGTGTTTGCTACTTCGCTGGTCCGAATAAATTTGACCTTATTGAGCCTCACTACGGGCTGCCATTCCTCAGTTGGTTGCCGAGAGGTTTGGCCGATCGCTATATGCGCATTACGGGAAAAGGCGACAGCTATCCGGAGAAACCGTATTCGCCGCCACAGATTCGTCGACTGCTAAGCGATTTTAAAATAACCAGCTATACCGAAAAAATAATTCAAGATCCCGCACGTTACGAAGCTACGGATATTCTTCCGGAAAAGTCGTTGAAGCGAACTGTTGCGATCTTGATGCACAAATTTGCCCCGTTCTTTTTCCCGGGCTTTGTGTACGTTCTGCGCAAGTAGGCTTCCGACGCGAACCGATGGTGACACAGGACACGCGCAACATTGATGTATGACCGCATATCTCTGCGCAATGTCGCACAAACTTACCTTTTGGCGGCCAACAACACACTTGCCATGGTGGACAACTTGTTTGCCTCTTCCGGGGACTCCTCGCAGGTAATTGTATTGAGCGAGTCGCCGCCTGAGAACCGGATAGTCAGGAGAGTGTTATGAATTATCGAGTCGCGACCCGGTTCTCACTAGTTACCGAATGAGCGAATACACCTTCTCTGCCATCTTGAACATTGGATAACTCGGCCGAAGGCTCAAGGTATACGTTTTGAGATCGCGAGTTACGCCGCCCCACTTTTCCTTGTAGCGCACCAACGATGGTTGGTCGGTCGGTGATGCCATAAAACTGAACAGGTCACTGCCATCTTGTTGTGCCCGCTGGACAGCGGTATTCAGCAGCAGATCAGAAGGGCTGCTCTGCCGATAAGCCGGATCGGCACCACCGTGCAGGTAACACGTCGTCTTGTTGTGCCGGATCGTGACAACAAAGCCCGCAACATCCTCTTCCTTGCAGGCAACCAGTACGCGTACCCGCGAATCTGTTCTCGCCAGATTCACCAGTTCCCGAAAGTACGTTGAACTGTAGCGAAGGGAACCGCCGTGGCGCTTGACCGTTTGCGAGTAGATATTGAAGAGCACGTCGGGCTTCGCATGTTCCAGCGCTTCGATGATGACGAGTTCGGAACGCTCTGCCTTCCTGATATCTCGTCGCAGATTCTTTGACACTGACCCCAGATCCCAGGACTGCAGATCCTCTATTGCCGTCTCCGGATTCGACTGGAACGGCAGGTCGAATTCCTGATCTCGATCGAACGAACTAACTGGAAAGCGCATGCAAGTCGGCCTGTTCGGCCAATCCGTTGTCCGAAAAAGCTCTGCCGGATCTGCGTTAGAAAACATGTCGCCTATGACGGCCCCAACTGGAAACCCCAGATAGCCGACGTTAAAAGGACCGGCACGAAAAACAGATACCGCACTACCCTGCTGGCCGTCGCATATATACACAGACTTGCAACCAAAGCTTTTCTCGAGCAGCGACAACCAGGCAGTGGATCCGAACAAGGCTCCGCTGGCCGTTGCCAGGGACTCCCAATTTTGGGGCGCAGTATCTGTGTAAGAAAAGCCGTTCAATCTGATATCTCCCGAAGAAATCGGTTAACTATCTTACCAAGATCGAATTCACACTGAGCTTCCCGAATTCCCTCGTCAAACTGCACCGGGTCATGGCCCAGCGCTTGTTGTATGGCCTTTGCAAACGCTGGGGCATTGGCTTCTGCAGCCACTATTCCGAACCGATATCTCTCGCTTAAGGATGGCAGGTCTCCTACCGGCGTTGCGACTATCGGAGTACCCACTTGCATCGCGTCAGAGAATATTACAGGAATGCTCTCTATTCTCGACGGTAGCAACAGATAGTCGGCCCAGTGAATGAGCTCTGCTGCCGGTTGTTTGTCCAGATAGCCTCCTGCCACAACCGGGCGACCCTGATCGGCCAGAGTGCTGATGCCCGCTAGAACCTCCTGTTGTAGCGGCCCTCCACCAAAAACTCGCACCTCGGATATGCGCTCCCAGTCGTCGCCCTCCAATTGCCCGAGCGCATCAAGTAACAGGTCCACGCCTTTGTTGGGATGCCAACGTCCGAGAAACGCGAGCTTGAACGGCGCGGACGACGTGGTCGCTTTGTTACCAACCGCAGGCAGCAAGCGAGTGCTTGCCAGGAATCCGCATTCCATTCCACTGATATCCTGCACATCGCCGGCGAGTTGCAGACCGTCGGCAAATCGAAAGCTCGCGCGGCGCAACACGCGCCGGAGCACGCTTCGGATCAAAGGAAGTTTTCCAAGCCCCCAAATATCGCTTCCCAGTGCCCAAACGCTGTACTTGATTCCGTACCTGCTGGCAATTCGGTCTGCCCAATGCCCGGACGGTAGTGCCCACAACGCCAAAATATGATCCGGCCTGTCATCTTTGGCCACATTCTGCAACGCTTTTTCACCGGAACGAATTGTTTGAACGATTGGCGCCCAGTGTGTTGGTAGCAAGGGGTTGAGTAGCGACAGGGGAAGCCGCGGAACCGAGAATCGCCTCACCGTCAGGTTCTCATCCGTACGCAACGAATCTGTCGTACTTGCGGCGAGCACAGTAACGCGAACGTGACGCGAAAGTTCTGTGGCGAAGTCTTCGACAAAACTGCCGGCAGCTTCTACGCCCGCGCCGCCTTCCGGGTATGAAGTCGTAATCAGTGCAATGTGCCGCATTTAGTTCTTGATCCACACCATTCTATAGGCGTATGGCATCAGGTCCT
>RCNF010000230.1_pt1 | contig 27021 bp, 30 predicted proteins | sample 2041311 | NCBI WGS metagenome assembly RCNF01 (sample SAMN09708228, study PRJNA481090) | Marine sediment metagenome, whole genome shotgun sequencing project. | biome: marine sediment; feature: ocean; material: sediment; isolation source: Sewage treatment plant 2 marine sediment (STP2) ...
ATCATCAGCTCCAGCACCGTTTCCCATGCCGCCCGCGCGAGGCCCCCGAGGAGCTCGCGATGATGAAGGAAGTACGGACGAAGCATCTTCGGGATCACGAAGACCCACTGCGCGTGGGCCACCTCCTCCAGCACCTCATCGGCCAAAAGCGCCGCCGTTGCCGCCGACCGCTTCGCCGCACAGGAGGGACACAGCTCGCGCGTCTTGCACGAGAACGCGAGCAGGTACTCCTCGGCGCAATCCGGGCAGCGAACCCTCGCGAAGCCGTTCTCATAAAGGCCGCAGTCGAGGTAGCGCAGGACTTGCTCGTCGACGAAGCTGCGCCAGAATCCGCAGCGCCGTTCAAAACGCTCCTCCCACTGTCCCTTCACCTCATCGAAGTGCGTGTCGAAGAGCCGGTACAAGGGCGTGGCACGCGGATTCCGCGCGCGATAACGGGTTGTGCAGGCTTCTGCCACAGCGACGATCGACGTCTGCTGCAGCGTGGATGGGCTCTCTCAGCGTGACCCGGACGGGTCCGACAGTCAAGGTGGTGACCGCTGATGCTAGCTCGCCGGTAGCCGGGGATGCCGCTCGAAGGTGTCACGAATGAATGGGATGAAGACGACAAGTACGGTCCCGAGACTTCGCGTGAGAATTCGCCATCAGGGAATGGGGAGAGGCGCCTGAGGTTCTCGCAAAGTCGGCTCCTCTCGACCCAGAGGAATACTGCCTCATCACAAGGGGGGGGCTGAAAACGTAGTTGGGCTGGGCCGTGGAGATGTGCCTTTTCTGATGACCGAGGTGGGAGTTGGGTTCTCTCGGCGGTGGTTTGCGGGGGGACGGCTGGGTTTTTTCGAGAGCGTCGCTTCCGGAGGTTTTCGCTGAGGCGAAGCTTGACCTCGATGTAGGAGCACGATCAGCTGCCCCCGCTCTCGTCGGGCTTCGGCTGGTACGACAGCCATGCCTCGGACATTTCCTGCCATCCCAACTGCGCACCCAGCATCATCAACGCCGAGGCGTTGGGTCTGCCCAACGCCAGTTTTTAGTTCTTAGTTTTGAGTTTTGAGTTCCGGCCCACCCCACCCGAAAATCACGGGCCTGGTGGCAGAAAAACTAAAAACTCAACACCAAAAACTCAAAATTGCCAGAATGGCGATCCACGTCACCAGCAGGAAGTGCCAGTACATGGCGACGAAATGAACACCATCGTGGTGAGCCGCAGTGTAGCGGCCCCGGCGGGCGCGGACAGTCACCAGAATCAGCGGAACGAGCCCGGCGAGGACGTGTAAGGCGTGGAGAAAGGTGAGGGTATAAAAACCCCAAACCAGAAGGCTCTGCTGCGGAAGCACACTGTCTTCAGCCATCCGCATCCAACACCCCACCTGGGACGCGAGGAATGCTACCGCTAGAAGGTCCGACACGGTCAACATTCGCACCAGACTCTCCACACGGCTGGAGCTGATGGCACGCTCAGCCAGCACCAACATCGCGCTGAGGGCCACCAACAGCGCTGTGCTGACCCATACACCGTTCGGGAGAGAAGGAGAACCGGGAGGCGGCCATTCCGGAGCCCTCATGCGGATGACCAGATAACCGACCAACGCCGCACCGAAGAGCATGCCGAGCGAGGCGATGAGGAGCCATGTTCCCAGCCGACCGGCTCCCTCCACTCGGTGATCCCGCGCCGTTCCCTGCGCCGTTGCAGACATCGGGCGCCCCTCAGCCTCCCATTCCAGGTGAGTAGCCCGGGATCAGATCGACCTGATATTGGCCAGTGTCCATCATGGCAAAGCCGATAAAGAGGAAGAGGAAGAAAAACGCTGCCAAAAAGACAAAGGCGTTGAAGGGCTTGTCCCACCGCAGGTGCATGTAATACAGGGCCACCAGGGTGGCCTTGCCGGTGGCGATACCGAGGCCGATCCAGATGTTGAGCCAGCCCAGATCTACGTTCGAGGCGGCCACGGTCAGCCAGGTGCCGATCATCAGGGCGATCCACACCACAAGCAACAGCTTCACAGAAGCGATGTGCACAAAACGGTTGACGTGTTCACTCATGCCCAATCCCTATTCGATGAGGTACAGCAGCAAAAAGAGGTAGATCCAGATCAGGTCCACCACGTGCCAATACAGGGCCACCATGTCGACGCGAGTGAAGTGGCCGTTGTCGAAGTCTCCGCGTCGTGCGCCGATCAAGAGCCACACAAAGGCGCCGATCCCACCCAGTACGTGGATCCCGTGCAGACCCGTCATCAAAAAGTAGATGGAAAAAAACGTCTGTGCGTTGGCCGGTTCCACCTCGACCGCGAGTTCTTCCGAAACGCCGTCATCGGACACGGCGAGGCCCGCCGGTCCTGCGGCCGCCGGCGCAATGTTGGATTGATCCCCGGTAGTCCCGGTGGAGGCATCTTCGACGACATCGACCGCGACCGACTCGACCTCGATCAAATCGGCGTCCCCTACGCGCTGGGCCTCTGACACCACCTCGGCATCGATCTCACCACCATCGACGTGAAGGCTCTCCTCGGTCGTGATCTCGACAATCGGTTCGTCGTGATCAACGTGCGGGTCGTAGCTGCCGGCCCACAATAGCCCGTGTTTCCACTTGCTGTTGTACTCAACCGCTTTGATGCCCATGAAGCAGAAGGCGCAGAGCATGGTGAGGACCAACATCAGCTTGAGCAAACGGATCTGCCTGAGCTGGGCGGCCCGCACCGCCCACGCCGCGGTCAACGAACTGAAGATCAGGATGACGGTATTCAGTGCACCGAGACTCTTGTCGAGAAAATGGTGGCCAAAGACGAAGACTTCCGGGTGGTTGGCCCGGTACACCGCGTAGGCGACAAAGAGGCCACCGAAGAAAAGGATCTCGGTGGCCAGGAACACCCACATCCCGAGCTTGGCCGACTGGTACTGCTGGTCGGCGTTTTCGAAATGGTGGTCGACCCGCAGGCCGTCCTCGGTCGTCGTCGCGTGGCCGGTCATCAGCTGGTTTCCTGGTCCGAGGCCAGAACCGAACTCGGATCTTTACGGACGTAGCCTCCGATTTCGGGGTCCCAACGCATGGCGGCCAGGTCATAGGGATCGCCGGCTCGCATGTCGTGAGCGAAATTGTAATAGGCGGGCGGTGAGGTCGTTTCCCACTCCAGGGTGGCTGCACCCCACGGGTTTGCGGGAGCCTTTTCGCCACTGACCAGCGACTGCAGGAGATAGCCGGCCATGATCAGAAAACCGAGACCGAGAATAAATGACCCCACGGTCGAAGCCTGATGATAGGCCGTGAACCTCTCGAGGTAGTTGTAGTACCGCCGCGGCATGCCGTGGCTGCCCATCACGAACTGGGTAAAGAACGTGAGGTTGAAGCCGACGAAGATGAGCAGGGCCGATAGCTGAGCCCAACGCTCCGAATACATGCGCCCGAACATCTTCGGCCACCAGTAATGGATGCCGCCGAGAAAGGCGATGACCGTGCCTCCAAACATCACGTAGTGAAAATGGGCGACCACGAAATAGGTGTCGTGGAGGTGAATATCGGTGGAGAGCGAACCGAGAAAGAGACCGGTGAGACCGCCGATTGCAAACAGGAAGAGAAAGGACAGCGCGTACAGCATGGGTGCCGCGAGCCGGATCGAGCCCTTGTACATCGTCGCCAACCAGTTGAACACCTTGACCGCCGATGGGATCGCGACCGAAAACGTCAGGGCGGAGAAGATCATGTTGACCAGAGCCGACTGACCGCTGGTGAACATGTGGTGGCCCCACACCAGGAAGCTGAGGAGGGCGATCGCGATGGACGACCAGGCGATGAAGCGGTAGCCGAATATGTGTTTGCCCGAAAAGGTCGAGATCAGTTCGCTCATGATGGCCATGGCCGGCAGGATCATGATGTAGACCGCGGGGTGCGAATAGAACCAGAAGAAGTGCTGGTAGAGGACCGGGTCGCCGCCCAGGGCCGGATCGAAGATCCCGACTCCGAGGGTCCGTTCCGCTACCAGGAGAAGCAGTGTGATCCCGAGCACCGGGGTGGCCAGCACCTGGATGATTGCCGTCGAGTAGATCCCCCAGAGGAAGAGCGGCATGCGGAACCAGGTCATGCCCTCCGGTCGCATCTTGTGGATGGTTACGATGAAGTTGAGCCCGGTGAAGATCGACGAAAAGCCGAGGATGAACGCCCCCAGCGTCATCGCCGTCACCGCCGTGGTCGTGCTGGTCGAGTACGGAGTGTAAAAAGTCCAACCAGTGTCGACGGCGCCGATGATGATCGAGGCCACCGCGACCGTCGCGCCGGTGAGCCACAGCCAGAAGCTCGCCAAATTGAGCCGCGGCAGTGCCACGTCCTTGGCTCCCAGCATCAACGGCAAGACGAAGTTGCCGAGGGTCGCCGGGATGCCGGGAATAATGAACAGAAAGATCATCACCGCACCGTGAAGAGTGAACATCTTGTTGTAGGTGTCCGCCGTGATGATGGTCTGTCCGGGCGTCCAAAGTTCGGTTCGCAGGACCAGAGCGAAGACGCCTCCGAGAAAGAACGACGCAAGGATCACCACCAGATACATGACGCCGATTCGTTTGTGGTCGAGGGTGAATAGCCACGAGAGGACGCCCTTACCGTGCGTGAGGTAGTTGTCGGCATCCGGAGCGCTGTCAACGGCCCCCGCGCCCGCCGGACGTTCGATCGCTTCAGCCATCAGCTGTTGTCCTCCTGCGAGACCCCTTCGGGAGCCTTCAAGTACTCGATGATCGCCATGATCTCGGCGTCTTTGAGCCGGCCCTGGTAGGTCGGCATCACCGGTTCGAACCCGGCCACCACACGGGCGTTGGGTTCGAGGATCGATTCGCGAATGTAGTTTTCGTCAACTGTCAGCGTGGTGCCGTCGGCCAGATTCTCGGACCGGCCGAACACTCCCAGCAGGGTCGGTCCGGTCTTGGCGGACCCGTCCATGCTGTGGCACTGCATACAACCGCGGACCTGGAAGAGCTTGCGGCCGGCGTCCACCGGGCTCATGGTTTCGAGGAAATTCGATGCCTGCTCGAGCCAGGCCTCGAACTCGCCCGGCGGATGAACCACCACCAGCGCCAACATGTCAGAGTGACTCGTACCGCAGTACTCGGCGCAGAAGAGATCGTACTCACCGGGCTCTGTGGCCTCGAACCAGACCTTCGAGTAGCGGCCGGGGACAACGTCCTGCTTGATCCTGAAGACGGGCACATAGAGACTGTGAATCACGTCAGCGGACGACATGACCAACTGAACCGGGCGGTCCACCGGCACGTGCAGGTTCGCGTCAACATAGCCGTTGGGATAGGTGAAACTCCAGTTCCACTTCTGCCCTTCGACCATGATTTCGTAGGCGTTGGCCGGTGGCGTCACCATGTCGAGATAGCCCTTGAAACCGAAAAAGAAGATGACGATCACGATCAACACGGGGATGCCGGTCCAGGTGAGTTCGAGCGGCAGGTTGTGACTCGGCGATGCCTCCGCCTCCACCCCCGCGCGATGGCGATATTTGAAGACAAAGACCACCATGACGACCACGATCAACACAAAGAAGAAGACCGAGATCGCGAGGATCAGATTAAACAGCCAATCAACGCCGGCCGCCACTGTTGACACCTGGGGCGGCATCCAAAACGAACCGTCCTCAGGATCGGGCGCGGCAGCAAAAATCGCTCCGAGGTTGTGCATCAAATGAGAGGCCGTCATGCAGCAGTTTCCTTCACATCGCTCTTTTTCTTGCGCCGCCACTCGCGAATCCAGAAGACTCCGAGTGAAATCCCCAGTATGAGAGCGGTAGCCCCACCCCCGACGCGCATGATGTTCATGGCCACCGGCGAGTAACGGCGATTTGTTGGATCGTAGTGATAGCAGTAGAGGATCAGTTGGTCAAGGGTCGAACCGACGGTACCTTCAGCTGCCTCGAGCAGGGCAAACTTGAGCCTCTTGGCAGGATATTCGATGCCGTACAGATAACGGGCGACCCGTCCATCCGGTGTGCACACCATGATGGCCGCGGCGTGCGCGTATTCCTGGGTCTCCGGGTCGTAGCTATATGAAAAGCCCACGGTCTCGGCGAGCCTTTTGATCTCCAACTCACGGCCCGTGAGAAAGTGCCAGCCACCCGCTATCGATGGTTGATCCAGCCGTTTCAGGTAGTTTTGCTTCTTCGCGGTGGCGAGTTCCGGCGTCTCCAGGGGATTGATGCTGACGGTCACTATCTCGAACTCGTCGCCGGGCGACCACTCCATGGCCTCGAGGCCGTCGACGACCCCATTGAGCATGAGGCCGCACAGCATCGGACAACGATAGTAGTTCAGGGTCAGGATCACGGGGCGGTCGCCATCGAAGAAGTCACCCAGCCTCACCGGCACACCGTTTTCATCACGGAACTCGAGATCGAGGGGCAATTTGGCGTCGAGGTGTTCGGTGACACCGACCTCCGCGAGCGCCGCGGGGACCTGTTCCACGAGTTGAGCATCGACCGCACTGCACAGCCACAGCTGGGCCGCGAGGGCCACCGAAAACGACACGAAAGATTGTCTCATTCTCATATCTTCGCTCACCAATCCCTGACTCACTCGCCTCTGTCAACGCGCGCGTGCAACTCGAGATTCCCGATGTGCCTACGGGCTCGGTACCGCCTGCCGCGGGCGCCCCATCCTGCCCCGGGCTCAGGCGTTGGTTTCGACCACCGCTGCGCCGGCCGCGTTTGTCTTGATGGACTCGATGCCCTTCAAACAGGCATCTTTGGTCTTGTAGCCCTGGCCCTGGCAAATAACTCGACCGTTCGCCGCCTTGAGCCGGAACCTGAAATCACCTGTCTTGCCCGTGAATACTTCGAACTTCGCCGCCATCTCCTACCCCCTTCAATCTGGCAGAAACCGATCCTACCAGATCAATTCCAGCACCACCCGGCCTGATTCACCTATACTCAGCCCATTGAACGATGGGAGAAAAATCACATGACGTACCTTGCACACAACAACCACCGCCTGACGGCATTCTGCATGATCCTGGCCGTGTGTGCAGGCTGCTCGTCGATGGCGCAGATCGAGCCTCTCGAGGTGACCCTTGCGAATGTAAAGTTCACCGAAGTGACGGTCTTTGAAACCACCCTGGTTGCAAAGCTCAGGATCACCAACCCGAATCCAGAGGCCTTTACCATCAACGGCGGCTCGTTCAAACTGATCCTCGACGACAAGAAGGTCGGGACCGGCACCGCTTCCGAGACATTTACCGTCGAACGCCTGGATTCCGCGGTCATCGACGCGGTCTTTCACATCAACAACGCCTCCGCGCTGCTTCGGCTCCAGGGCATTTTCCAGCAAAAGGAAGTCACCTACGGGGTGAAAGGTTCGCTGTTCACCCAGGGTTCGTTCGGCACCAAAAAGATCAAGATCGAAAAAACGGGCCGCCTCGATCTCACGGATATGAATCCCGATCCGATCGAAGGGCCCGATATCAACGCAGTTCAGCCTACGGGATGACCCGCGTCAGGATTTAAACAGACCGCCGAGCAATCCCGATCCCATCTTGACGATGTCATCCATGGTATCGCCGTCTCCGTCACTGTCGAGCATTCGAGAGAACATATCGACTGCCGACGGTGAGACCTTGCGCGCGGCCTGTTCCTGTTGCCCGAGGGCCGCAGTAAGTCCGGCGGCATCGAGGCCCTGTTCCCGTTTCGCTTTGCCGAGCGCTCCCATCAGCAGGGGCGCCACCATGGCCAGGATCTTGGTGACCGAAGCCATATCGACTCCGCTCGATTTGCTGATGGCACTTTCGACGTTGGACTGTCGACCGCCGAGGACGTGACCCAGGATGCCCGCTCCGGCGCCGAGGTTGCCGCCGCCGCCGAGAAACCCCATCACGTCATCGAGAACGCTGCCGTCGTGATCCCTGTCGAGCGCTCCGAGGAGACCGGCAGCGCCGGCGCTCGAAGAACTGTTGCGGGTCAAACCAGATAACATTGCGGGCATCGCTCCGGCGAGGACCTTTGATACGTCTCCGCTGTCGAGCCCGACCGAGCGGCCGATCTGTTCGATCCCGCCGCCGCCGAGTTGGCCCATCAACGAACCAAAAAGATCTGAAGTATCCATCTCCACCTCAACCCTTGAGAACGAAGGTGACTTTCATGTTCACCCGGTAGGCGCTCACCTTGCCGTCTTCGACCTCGACCTTCATCTCGTTGACCCACGCGCCCTTAACCTTGTCGAGGGTTTTGTCGGCACGTTCCACACCCTTTTGAATGGCGTCCTCGAAAGAGGTCTTGGAGGACGAACTGAGCTCTGTGACTTTTGCGACTGACATCTATTTCTCCTTTGTTGCGGGCCGAATTCGACCCAATCAATGAACTGCGATGAATGGACCAGAGGCCATTCCCTGACTCAGAAGTGGTTCCCGGGCATCGTAGCATGACCGTCGTCTGCTCACGAGAAGGTCTTCCCCGCCCTCCCGAGTGGTCTTTCCAGGACCGCGGTCAGTCCTGCGGCGGGATCCGCAACATCTGACCGGGATAGATCTTGTCCGGGTCACTCAGCATGGGCTTGTTGGCCTCGAAGATGACCGGGTACTTCATCGCGTTGCCGTAGAACTCCTTGGCGATCTTCGAAAGAGAGTCGCCCCGCACGACCGTGTAGAAACGGGCCTCGGGCTCCGGAGCCACCACCACGAGCTGATCATCAACCCTGGCGATGCCCGCAGTGTTGCCAATCGCCAGAACGACCTTTTCCCGGATCTCCTGGCTCGGAGCGGTTCCGGATACGGTCACCAGATCATCATCGACGACGAGCACGAGGTCATCGATCTCGAGACCGAGACCCTGAACGAAGTTCGTCAGGTTTTCGGCCTTTACCTTTTCCGCCGCGGCGCCCGCAGCTTCCTGGGCTGCAGCCACGGCGGCCCCATCGTCCTTGTGGAAGATCTTCTTCCCCGCATCCTTGATGAAATCGAACAGACCCATTGCATCCTCCTCATAGTGTTTTCGTTCGTTGACAATGTTCCCAATACGACCATGAGACAACTCAAATTGAGCAAAAGTCACATCTGCGTCTCGCGTCGGTACGCCAACTGTGAGACCATAGCCACGAGTCCTCCAGAACATGAGTGATCGAGGGGACCTGACAATCGGGTCCGTGCGCCAATCCGGGACACGCGCCCTCAAAACCCAAGGAGAATGAAAATGAAAAAGGGATGGATGAGCTTCGGAGTCGTTTTTGCAGCGCTGCTGCTCGTGCTGTCGATGGCGGCCTGCCAGCAAACAGCAGAAAATGCTACCGAAAAGGCAAATGAAATGACCGAAAGCGTCGGCGACACGGTTCAGGGCGCTGCTGAATCAGTTGATGGAATAGTCGACGACGGCGCCAAAGCGGTCGGCGACGTGGTCGATGACGGCAAAGAGGCCGTTGCGGGCGGCGCCGAGGCGGTCGGCGATATGGTCGACGACGGCAAAAAGGCCGCCGGCGAGATGGTCGAGGACGGCAAGAAAGCCGCCGGTGAGGCCGCCTCAGCCACAGAAGACGCGGTCAAAAAAGCCGAGGAAGAAGCCAAGAAAAAGGCGGGTGGCGACCACTAACCCGAGTATCTGAAAAGATTTCGCAACTCAAAGGGGAGACCGCAGGTCTCCTCTTTTTCTTACCAGCCGCCGCTGGCGCCTCCGCCCCCGAAGCTGCCGCCACCTCCGGAAAAGCCGCCACCGGAGTACCCGCCACCAGAAAAGCCGCCGCCGCCTCCTCCTCCTCCTCCCCCGATGAACGGCCCCCAGAAAGACCCACCGCCACGGCTGCCGGTTCGTTTGGTCGAAGCTCTCGGCCAGATCATGCGAAGCAGTGGAAAGCCGATCAACCACGACAGTCCTGCGATCACTCCGACCCTGACGCCGAACATGGCCGCTGGCACCGCGAGGAAAAACGGTGCGAGAAAGAGATAGAGGATCCAGCCCCACGCACCACGGGCGGCAAGCGCCGCGTTGATGAACGGCAGCCCGAAGATGAGGAAGAACACAATGGTCGCAAAATTGGGCGTCCCGGTCTCGGGCTCTGGTTCCGGCAGTTCGAGCCCCTCGCCCCGCACCGCCGCCGCAACCGCGTCCACAGCAGCGCCAACCCCGCCCTCGAAATCGCCCTCACGAAACCTGGGCGCCATGAGTTGATCGATGATCCGTCCCGCCTGGGCATCCGTGAGTGCCCCCTCGAGTCCGTAACCGACCTCGATGCGCATCCTGCGATCGTCGCGAGCAACCAGAATGAGGGCCCCGTCGTCGACGCCCTCGCGCCCCAGCTTCCAGGTCTGGACGACCCGAATCGAGAAGTCCTCGATCGGATCACCCTCGAGCCCACGCACCGTCAAAACCGCGACCTGCGCGCCAGTCTCCTCTTCGAGGACTCGCAGCCGCTCTTCGAGTTGGCTTTCGAAAGCATCGTCGAACATCTCCCCCTGGTCGTTCACCCGACCCGAGAGATACGGCACCTCGAGGCCGATCCCCGATACCGCAACGGCGACGAATATTGAGGCGAAGATCATCACCAGGCGATGATTCACGAAACGATGCATCTCAGCGCTCCCGAACCCTCGGCGCGTCGGGCAGCTCGTCGACATCGTCGGGCCGTAGCGCGACCTCGTGCTCTTCAAGCACCTCGCCACAACGTATCACCGTCTTCTTCATCGCGTCAGCTGCACGGCCGGCCTTGATACCGGCGACGAGATCGTCCACCAGAGTCTGCCATGTGCCGTCCGGCACCGACCGGTTGATACCGGCATCAGCGAGGATCACCGCGCGGTGTTCACACAATGAAAGGAACACGAGAATGCCCGTTCGATCACGGGTATCGAAGACCTCCTCCTCGACAAACGCGGCCTCTGCACGAATTCTGACGGCATGATCGACGTGGTCATCCGGAATCAACCACCGGGAAACGGCGTCCAGACTTCCGATCAGGAATCCGAGACCCGAACCAACGACCGTCGGAAGGGTGATCCACCACAGGCCGGAGCCGCCCCAGAACTCGCCAAAAACATTGACAACGCCGGCGGCGAGAGCCGCTGCGAGCGCACCAATTGCGGCACCACGCCAGCTGGCTTCGTCCTTAGCGATCACCCTTTCAACGATGTAAGGCACGATCTCGCCGCCGGTCCGGGTCTCAGCCGCTGTCGTGGCTTCCCGAATCGCCAGAAGATCGCCCTCTGAAAAGTATCGATCGACTTTCATCGGTCGTTCTCAGGTTTTCGACACCGCGATCAAAACTCGACCACCGGCGGCTCATCGGCGCCGGGCTTCGACTCGAAATATCCCTTTTCGCCGAATCCGAGCATGTTGGCGATCATGACCGCAGGAAATCTCCTGCGGGAGGTGTTGAACGCCTGAGCCGCAACGTTGTAACGGTTTCGCTCGACCGCGATCCGGTTTTCGGTGCCTTCCAACTGCACCTGGAGATCGCGGAACGCATCGACCGCCTTCAATTCTGGGTATCGCTCGACAACCACCAGCAGACGCGACAGGGCCGAGGACAGCGCGTCCTGGTTGGCCTGGAAAGCCTGCATCTGCTCAGGTGTCGGCGCTCCTTCGATGTTCATCTGGCCGATCTTCGAGCGGGCCTCGATGACGTTCTGCAGGGTCTCCTGCTCGAAGTCGGCGGCGCCTTTCACCGTGGCCACCAGGTTTGGGATCAGGTCGGCGCGGCGCTGGTAGACGTTTTCCACCTGACCCCACGCAGCGTCAACACCCTCTTCGAGACCGACGAGATTGTTGTAAATGCCGCTCACCATCAGAACGACGACCAGGACCAATCCGACCACTGCTACACCACAACCGATCAGTATCTTGCTCATTGTGTCAGCTCCGTTTCACTGCAAGGTTCATTGTGCGGCTTATTGTACATGCTGCAGGATGCTGGATGCTGGATGCTGGATGCAGCGATCAAACAGTACGGAGCGTAGGGAAATTTTGAATTCTTAATTTCGAATTTTCAATTAGGTACTTCCCCCCCCCGCAAGGCGGGGATTTTTTTGGAGCAGGGGATTGATATTGGATATTTGACATTGGATGAGCATCTCACTCATATCCAACATCCAATATCCAACATCACTCTTGTCTAAGATAGCTTCTCAGAAAGGAAAGCCGCGGAGCGGCGACAGATTGTAGCCTGGGGCGTGAGCCCCAGGAACAGCGGTGGAAAAAATTACCAAGCCCCGGAGGGGCGACAGATGATTTCGCTCGACGGCCACGGATGGCGCTATTGGCCGAATCTGTCGCCCCTCGGGGGCTTAAATCTCATTATTTGGCCTCTGTCCTGGGGCTCACGCCCCAGGCTATTTTCTTTCGCCCCTACGGGGCTTGTTCGGATCGGCGACTGGTGGGCAAGTGGCCCATTCATGGAAGTTGAGGACCTCAACCTGAATCGGTCCAAAAACAGTCTGTAAATTGTTTGTTTTCAGCAGGGCAAACTCACTGTGAAATCTGGTTTGGACAGCACTGATCTTGGATCCTGAATCGTGGATCCCGAGACCTGGATCCCGTATCCGGAATTTTGTGTGAGCGGGCGCGATACACTGGGCCGGCGAGGATGCCATGGCCAAAACGAAGGACCTCCCGATCATCGACGACTACCGCGTCATCGGACGGCGTGATCTTTTTCGACAGTGGGCCCCTCCCGCTGTCGCCGGCATCGCGCTGGCCGGTATGGGCTTCGGTTTTTCCGGCCGGCCGGGGCGCCACCGGGCACCCGATGTCGAGTCCCTGGCCCGACCGAGAGACTGGCGAATACAACCCGAAATCAAGGGCCGGCTGGCGACCGCCGGGGGACACGGACCGGTCGAGAACGTCCGGTTGGCGCTCGCAGCCCTGGGTGGGATCGAGGCATTTGTCAAACCGGGCGAACGCGTGGTCATCAAACCCAACTGCGCATGGGACCGGACGGCCGAACAGGCTGCCAACACCAACCCGGAGCTCATCGGCGAGTTGACCCGACAGTGTCTGTCAGCCGGCGCAGCTTCGGTGATCGTTGTCGACAACTCGTGCCACGACCCCGGCCGCTCGTTCGTGCGCTCAGGGATCGAGGCCGCCTCCCGGGACTCGGGTGCCACGACCGCCCACCAGCGCAACGCCACCACGGTTCGGCTGGACCTCGGCGGAACCGTGCTCGGCCCGTGGGACGTGCTCGAGCCGATCGCCGCAGCCGACCGTGTCATCAACGTCCCGGTGGTCAAACACCACTCTCTTTCGCGCGCCACCCTCGGCATGAAGAACTGGTTCGGCGCAATCGTCGGCCGCCGCGCAAGTCTCCATCAGCGAATCGCGCAGGTCTGCGCCGAGCTCGGCGCTGCCTTCCGGCCAACGCTCACGGTCATCGATGCAACCCGTGTTTTGACCGGCGGTGGGCCAACCGGCGGCTCACTTACGCTGGTGCGTCCCGACGACCGCATCGCGGTGGCAACCGATCCGGTCGCCGCCGACGCCTGGGGTGCCGCCCTCCTCGACCTGACCCCGGAAGACCTGTCTCACATCGCCATCGCCGAACGGCTGGGGCTCGGCACCGCTGATTGGAAATCGGTGGAGGTCAAGGTTTGAAATGATTTCGGATTTCGGATTTCGGATTTCGGATTTCCACTCGCTCACCCCGGACAATTTGCGGTCGTGGGGGGCGGGAAACAAATTCGAAATCCGAAATTCGAAATCCGAAATTACCCGACGATCAAGGTCGACAGGATGAGGCGTCCACGAACACGTCTTGTCCGAATTGCGACCCAAGGCATCTTTCTCCTCGCCTTCCTGGCGTTGTTCTGGGGGCTGGCAGAACCCCGGGTTCCGGCAACGGTTGCCTCGATCCTCCTTGCCCTCGACCCCTTGACCGCAGTCGGCACCGCACTGTCGGATTGGACCATCGTTGGATGGACATGGTTGGGTCTGGTGGTGCTGGGGCTGACTGCGATTTTCGGACGTTTCTTCTGCGGATGGATCTGCCCGCTCGGGACCCTGCAACAGATGGTCTCGTGGGTGGCGGGGCCTGAGCGCCGCAAACGTTACAAGATCAACCGATACCGGCCCTGGTTTTCGGTCAAGTACATCGTCCTCACGGTGGTCCTTGTGTGGGCGGCCCTGGGCACCAACCACATCGGCTGGCTCGACCCGATCCCGCTGCTCCACCGTGCCTTTGCTGCCGGCATCCGACCCCTGTGGCACGGTGGGTTGTCACCGGGCGGCTGGGTCAGCTTTGGCCTGTTGGCGACAATTCTGCTGCTTGCGGCCGCGATCCCACGCTTCTTCTGCAGAGCGGTATGCCCGCTGGGCGCACTCCTGGGGGTGTTTTCACGCCTCGCGCCGTTGCGCATCCGCCGCGACGACACCGCTTCGTGCACCGGTTGCACTTTGTGTGTCTTCGCCTGCCAGGGCGCGGACGAACCCCTCGAAAAGCACCGGGTCAGCGAGTGCCACGTCTGTCTCAACTGCCTCGGGTCGTGCTCCGAAGAGAGCCTCCGCTATGGTCCTGTCGCACCGGGCCCGAAAACCCCGATGCCGACCCTCGGTGTCGGACGACGCCGCTTCCTGCTGACCATCGCCGGTTCAGCCGCCTTTGCACCGGTCCTGCGGGCGGCAGGCAATGGGATGGACGGACGCACACACGACGCGATTCGCCCTCCAGGCGCCCTCGACGAGGAGTCCTTCCTCGCTCGCTGCATCACCTGTGGGGCGTGCTCAGCTTCCTGTCCGACTGGTGTGATTCGCGCGGACCTCGGCAAGACCGGGATCGAGGGCCTCTTCACCCCCATCCTCGATATGCGCCGCGGCTGGTGCGAGCCGTCGTGCATCCGATGCGGTGAGGTGTGTCCCACGGAGGCGATCGCCACCCTCGATCCCGACACCAAACAGGCGATCGGCGGGCCCGCCGACGTCTCCATCGGCACTGCCTTTGTCGATCGCGGCCGCTGCTTGCCGTGGGGGATGGAAACACCGTGCATCGTGTGCGAGGAGATGTGCCCCACCTCACCCAAGGCGGTGTGGCTCGAAACAATGGAGATCACGAACCGCGCCGGTCAGACGATCACCCTCCAGCGGCCATCCGTCCAACCGGACCTGTGCACCGGCTGCGGTCTGTGCGAGAACCGCTGTCCGGTCGGCGAGGAGGCCGCGATCAGGATTTCGTCCGTGGGCGAGACTCGCGATCCGCAAAACCAGATGCTCCAGCAACGTTCAGACGTTTAAGGTTCCGACGATTGAACGTCGTGCGCGCCCTGGGTGCGCTGCCACCACACGACCCGGGGGCCTGTGAGAAGGTTGACCCGCGCGGTGATGGTGGAGCGCCAATCTCCGCGTATACCGACCGCCACCACTTCGACGTCCCATTCCCCCAGCAATCTCACGGTACTGGAAATGGAGCCGCCGGCAACGGATCGTTCGGTGATCCCACGAAAGGAGTGGCCTCGTTCAGCCAACTCGGCCAGGGTCTCGGCCATCGCCCAGTCCGACAGGGCGGTGGTGCGTACCGATCGTTCCTCGAGGATCACGCCGGCGCCGCGAGAGGAGATCTCGGCCGCGACCGCCGCGACCGTGAGCGCCACCAGGGTCAGGGCGGCGAGGGCGAAAACGAGAGCAACGCCACGCTCGGATTTTCTTCCCGCTACCACTGCGCCCCTCCCCACCCACCACGAGTGGCGAAGCGAAGGTTCTCGGTGCGTCGTTCCCGCTCGTATCCAACCACCCGTGACGCCTGATACTCCGGCGGAAGGTGGATCAGGTGGCCGATGTTGATGTCCACCACCGAGGGTGCGGTGGATCGCCACCACCACGAGGTCACTCCGCGCAGAACCACCCGCTCATCGTCTGTCTCGCCTGCGGCAGAGACCACTTCGCGCACCAGGCTGCCCTCGACCACCGAGTAGCGGACGATCCCTCCGGTGCGCGTGCGGATCACCAGAGGGTCTTCGCTCCAGATCATCTCAACCGCCTCCAGACCGGCCGCCTCCTGCAGGTCGCGACGCACACGCTCGTTCACGTGCACCATGACCGGATTGCGGACCGCGCGGCCGGTGGCTCCGAGAAGGCCGATCGAATGGGTGATGAGTTGGGCGGAGGCGATCACCATGATACCGACGAGGGCGAGCACAACCAGAAGTTCGACCAGAGTGGTCCCCTGTTGGCTCTTCATGGCCGCCACACCTGGGTGGAGATCGACACCACCATCTCCTCACTCCGAACCATCGCCCGTGCCGTCACCCGAACCTGAAAAAGGCCCGGAAGGTCCGGACGTTCCGCCACCTCGACACTGGTTTTCAGAGTGATGGCGGACAGCGGTTGGAATTCGTCACCAAAATCGACGTCCGCCGACTCCAAGGGCAGTACCCCGCCGCGCACGCTCTCGAGCAGAATTTCCGCCGCTCGCACGAGGTCGGCCCTGGCCTCAAGCCTTCGCGCAGCGCTCATCTGGGCATCCAGAAACCCGGCCGCAACCAGGATCGCCATGCCAAAGATGGTCAGCGCAGCGAGGGCTTCGACGAGGCTGTAACCCTGATCCGGGCGCGCAGCCCCGGCCCGCGGTGCGCGAGAACGACTACACCGAGAAACCAAGCAACTCCCTGAGCTTGGCTTGAGAACGCTCTTCCACCTCGTCGTGCAGTGAACCACCATGTGAGTCCATGGTAACTATGACCGGGAATCGCTCCACGTCGATGACCCACAGGGCCTCGGGCACACCGAACTCCTCAAGCATGAAGACCCGCTCGACGCGTGGAATGGCGCGGGCCAGAACCTGTGCTGCACCACCCACCGCATGGAGGTACACGGCACCGTGTTCGGCGAGACCCGCAAGGGTCCTGGCACCCATACCGCCCTTGCCGATCACACCACGCAGCCCGTAGCGTCCAATGACGTCCGCCTGGTAGGGCTCTTCACGGATCGAGGTGGTCGGGCCGGCGGCCACGAAATTATAGGACCCGTCATCGTTGGTGGCCACGACCGGGCCGCAGTGGTAGATGATCGAGTCCTTCAAAAAGGGCGCCACGTCGTCGCGGTACTCCTTCATCAACCATGTGTGGGCGGCATCACGACCGGTGATGATGCGGCCAGTGAGTTCGACGAAATCGCCGACTTTGAGGCTGCGAACCCGTTCTTCGCTGACTGGAAGCTTCAGCTCAGCCATGTCACCTCTCCCCCCTCGTCAATGCTCACTCCGGCCTTGCGGTCGGCCCAGCACATATAGGTAACCGTTACGAAATAGCACGCCGGAAGGCGGTCAAGAACACCGATCTTCACACCCAACAAGGTGGTCTTGCCCCCAAAACCCATGGGACCGACCCCGAGCTCATTGCCCTCCCGGAGCAGCCGCTCCTCGAGTTCCGCAAGCTCGGGCACCGGATTGATGTCTTTGAGCGGACGCAGGATCTGGCGTTTCGAGTGTTCGAATGCCGACACCCGGTCGCCGCCGATACACACCCCGAGCACGCCCGGAGCGCAACCCTTGCCCTGCGCCTCTACCACGGCATCGAGCACAGCCCGGCGGACTCCCTCGAGATCGCGACCCGCGCCCAGTTTCGTGTCGGGCAGCTTGTACTGGGCCCCGACATTCTCGCTGCCCCCTCCCTTGAGGATCATCCTGACCTCGATCCTCGGTTCGTCCCACTCTTCAAAGTGGACAAAGGGGATACCGCGCCCGGCGCCGTCACCCGTGTTCGCACCGGTCAATGTGTTGACGGCATTTGGACGTAGAAATTTTCGCTGAGTGGCTTCACGAACTGCCGATTCGAACTCGGCCGTAAGGGCCCTCGTGCTGACTCCGACCGGGTGGTGGACCCACACGACGGGCGTCCCGGTGTCCTGACAAATAGGAGCCGAAATATCGCGGGCGAGGTCCACGTTTTCAATAATCGTATTGAGAGCGATACCGGCGAGGCCACCCTCACTCTCGGCCCTCCGGCCCTCCTCGAGCGCTTCCACCACATCGGCTGGAAGCTCGGTCGACGCCCGTCGAATCAACTCGACGAAAGTCTCGGTATTGGATCCAGTCGCACCCATCGCCACCTCCTCCCGGCCCGCATTGATGGGGGCCGTCCGCCGGTCATTATACGCCGCCGGAGAGATTGTGAAAATTGTTACGAGTGAAACGGAGCCGTTTGAGGGCGGGGAACCCGAAGCGGGAACCTGGCGCCGGTGCCTCGAGCTCAGTTTTCAGAGGACGGCGGATTTAGAAACTTTTTTTGCATGACCAGGATCTCGAGGGCGACACCAGCTTTCTGAGCCGCTGTTGCGAGATTTTCGAGATTCGCGCGGGTCACAGCGGAGCCCGGCGCGTCACCAACCAGATATGCGACGACTCGACCCTTGATCGCTATCGGGATGATCACGACCTCGACGGACGCGGGATCCCCAAACATCTCAATCAGCAACTGGTTGATTACCCCGTCGGGAAGCTTCCCGCAAAAACTGTCCCCACCGGCGATCGTATCCAGGGCGGATGGTTCATCGCTGCCAGCTGAAAAGGATTGGATGTCGTCAAGAACCACCCCCCGCCCTCGAGCCAGCCAGCCGGCTGTCTTGCCCGAGTGGACGGCCAAAAGATAGGAGCGCCCGAGGATCTCGGAAACCCTGCGCAGCAGCAACTCACCGACTTCATCGCGGTGCCGTGCGTCTCGCAACAGAACCGAAAACGCCGTATCGCCCAGTGGGCTCATCGCTCCACCCGACGACGAAGACGGAACCGGCGCCAAACCCGGGAAGGTCGCTGCCATTGGGATTTCGTCCCTGGCGGCAACCGTCCTCGGGTGCAACAGGTCAAGAGCTTCGAGCGCAGGAGGCGTCCACAGACTCTGCCATTTGTCGGCTTCACCGCCTTCGTTGAAGCCAACCGCCGGGACAGGGGTCTCCTGAATCTGTTCTTCGAGCTTCATTTCTCGAAGTGCCGACATGATGCCGATTTCGGTGGCGACGTGTGGCTTGATGTCAAGCCCCGCGTAGCTGATCACTTCCTCGATCGCGGCCGGGTTTCTCGGGGCCGTCATCGCGACGCTCAAAACACCGTCTTTCCGATCGAACACCAGCGCTTGCAGCCGCACCGCAACGTTGAAGGGGATTAACCGCCGCAGTGGTTCCGGGGCTCGCCGAAGAACGGTCGTCGTGACCGGGGGAACGCCGAGTTGTTCGGAAAGGGCTTCCAGCAAAGCGTGCTCGTCGACGAATCCGAACTTCAGGAGCTGCGTCCCGAGGCGCCCGCCGCGATAGTGGCACGCCTCGAGTCCGGTGTGGAGCTCGGCGATGGCGATGGCGCCGCGATCGAGGAGAATTTCCCCCAGACGCTTCATCGGCCTATCTTACCCCTAACCCGAGACCGGTTTCAGACGCGGCCCCGCAAGATCCCCGCCAGGGCGTTGCCCGCGGCGCGGCCAGCCGGGACCAGAGCCTCCCGAACCGAATCGGGGACCTGCCGTCCCGGAATATCTCCTACCAAATAGCCTTTGACGCGGCCGTTCATCGCCAACGGCGCGACAAGGACCTCGGATGGGATCGGTGGACCGAAGATTTCCATTAACCGGTCATTGATGGGGCCCATCGGGACCGGTCCAATATAGCTGTCGCGGCCCTCCAGCTCGCGAAAGAGGGACGATTCGGAGGCTGTGACCGAAAAGGACCTGAGATCTGCGGCATCAAGCGGCAGACCGCGCCCTATCCAGCCGGAGATCTTGCCATGGTGGACCGCGAAGACGCAGATGCGGTCCAGCATCTGCGAAGAGTAGAGAATCAGGACCTCACCAACCTCGGCTGCCGTCGCGGCGGTTCCGAGAAGGCGGACAAACTCCTTGTCGTCGGTGATCACCGCTGCGACCTTGCGCTCGATGGTCCCGACCGGCTCGAGGGTCGGGTACTTCGCAACCAATACCACTTTGGCAGCTTTGGGTCGGCTATGAATCTGGAGGAGGCGCGATGGCTCGATCTTTGAAGACCACAATTGGTCCCAGCCGCCGGCCCGGTCGTCTTCCTCCACCATCTCCGTGAGCAACTCTTCTTCGCTCGGCTTCGGAACCTCACGAATCGTCGGGACCAGTTCCATGGCAAGCTCGATGGTGCGGTCGGATGCTACAAACGGCTCGACGTGGTACTGGGTGAAGTTGGATATCCGGTCGATGATTCTGGCGTCCCAGGGGTTGCTCATCGCCACCTGAACGCGGTCACGAACCGTTCGAAACGGCACTGCGCGCAGCCTTCTGACCATTGGTTCCGGCAACAGACCGGCATCGAGGGACTGCAGAAACTCCACCAACATCGCCTCGGTCACAAAAGGGACACCGTGTTGTTCGGCCAGGGTTTCGAGCAGGGACCTCTCGTCGATGAAACCGAGATTCACCAATTGGGTGCCCAATCTTTGACCAACTTGCCGGCTCGAGGCAAGACCCTTGTGGAGCTGATCCACGGAAATCGCCCCTCGCTCGACGAGCATCTCGCCTAACAAACCCATACCGCTATTCTACAACTTATGAAGGTCTTTAGCCCAGAACAGCGGCGATCCGGCCCCGATGCCGGGCAATTTCCTCGACGGATCCGTTCGTGAGGAGGGTAAAAAGCGAGACTCAGCCGCGATCCGTCATCCTTCAATTATGGATGTGCAGCCTCACCGAGGGGGAGACAAAATCAATATCCCAACTCACAACTCCAGACGATCCACGACGAAATTTCCCGAAAAGGGAACGGACACGAAGCGTCCGGGGTTACCCTGAAGGCGACAACCGATGGGAGGTATGGCTGTGAGCACGCGATTGGAACGCGACACCCTGGGAGAGGTCGAGGTGCCCTCCGACCGTTATTGGGGCGCCCAGACGGCGCGCTCGCTTTCAAACTTCCCGATCGGCACCGAAAGCATGCCACGCGAAGTCATCCGAGCACTCGGGATCCTCAAGCTGGCCGCAGCTCGCGCCAACGCTTCTCTCGGTTTGCTGACCGAGCGTGAGGCCGAACTGATTGTCGTTGCCGCCGGTGAGGTCGCGGATGGCACCCTTGACGATCATTTCCCACTGGTTGTGTGGCAGACCGGCAGCGGAACTCAGACCAATATGAATGCCAACGAGGTGATTGCCAACCGCGCCATCGAAAGGGCCGGAGGCGTCCTCGGATCCAAAGACCCCATCCATCCCAATGACCACGTCAATCGTGGGCAGTCGTCGAACGATACGTTTCCGACCGCGATGCACATTGCGGCCGCACAAGAGATCGTCGACCACCTCCTGCCGGCACTCGAGCATCTTCGGGACACCCTGGACCTCAAGTCAACCGAGTTTCTCGACATCGTAAAGATCGGCCGCACTCACATGATGGATGCGGTCCCTCTCACCCTCGGCCAGGAGTTTTCGGGCTACGTTCAGCAGATGAACAAGAACATCATCCGAGTTCGCGAAACCCTCCCCGACCTCTACGAGCTCGCCCTCGGTGGCACGGCGGTGGGGACCGGCCTCAACAGCCACCCACAGTTCGCGGCCCGAGCATCCGCCGAGATCGCGGACCTGACCGGCCTCCCATTTGTGCCGGCCGGCAACTTCTTCGAGGCACTCGCGGCCCACGACGCGATCGTCGCCGCCAGCGGCGCGTTGAAAACGACGGCCGTCTCGCTGACCAAGATCGGCAATGACATCCGACTGCTCGGTTCCGGCCCGCGTAGCGGAATCGGCGAGATCATCCTGCCCGCCAACGAACCCGGATCATCGATCATGCCCGGCAAGGTCAATCCGACCCAGATCGAGGCCCTGACCATGGTGGCGGCTCAGGTCATCGGCAACGACGTCACCATCTCGATCGGAGGTGCCAATGGACATCTCGAACTCAACGTCTACAAACCGGTGATGATCTACAATCTGCTGCAGTCGATACGCCTTCTCGGGGATGCGAGCCGCAGCTTTGCCGATCGCTGCGTGGTCGGAATCCTGCCCGACCGCAACCGAATTGCCGAGCTTGTAGATCGCAGCCTCATGCTGGTAACGGCGCTCAATCCGAGGATCGGCTACGACAAGGCGGCATTGGTCGCGAAAAAAGCGCACGCCGAAGGCACGACTCTCAAAGAAGCGGCCGTCGCCCTCGGCTTCCTCAGTGCAGAAGAGTTCGACTCTCTGGTTCGACCGGCAGAAATGACAGGCCCACGGCCCGTTTCAGACTCTTGAATCCGGCCCGACGTGTGAGGGTTCGTGCCGGAGAACTCCGCTTCTAACCCTGGATTCGTCGCGTCATGATTGTGGCGTCCTCCCCATTCGGGTAGTAACGCGGTCGGGTCCCCTGACAGGTGTAGCCGAGGTTTTCATACAGGGTGATAGCCGAGAGGTTGTCGCGACGTACTTCGAGTGTGAGACTTTCCCCACTCATCTCCGCAGCGTGGCTCTCGGCAAGCTGCATCAGGCGAGCGGCAAGGCCACGACGACGGAACGCGGGCAACGTCGCCACTTTGAGAACGTGCAGATCGAGGTACTGCCAGGCGCAGAAGAGGTAGGCGGTCATGCGACCCGCCGGATCGACCAGGAGGCGGTTAAACCGCCCATCCGCGAGGATTTCAGACACGAAAAATTGTGCCGGCCAGGGATCCGGAAAACACTCGATGTCGACTCGCGCAAGGTCTCTCGCGTCTCCGAGCTGCGGCGGACGCACCGCAAACCGATCGCTCACGTCAGTTCCCCCCGGCACGACCATGAATCGGGGGGCCTTCGACATAGAGGGGCTCCACAGGGTCCGAGCGGACCCCGAGACGGCACAGCCGTAACAACGCCTCCGCAGAACCGCGGACGGGGACGGCTCTCTGAACACCGCCGAGATCGAGGGTCTCGGCGGCGACCCATGGGCCGCGGTCTGCGATCGCCGCGACCGGGAGAATTTCGATGCTCCCTCCGGCAACCGGTGCCGCCTCGGAAAAGACCTCGAATCCACACGCGTAGACCTCGGAACGGCGTCCCGGTTGTGCGGCCCACACCGTTTCCTCAGTGGCGCACCGTGCCGCCAACATGAGCAGGGAGTCGTAGGCAACACACGCAGCACCGGTGGCGGCGGCGAGGCCCAAGGCCGTCGCGAGACCGGCGCGGATTCCCGTAAAAGACCCCGGCCCACGGGAGACCACAATCAAACCGATGTCCAAAGGCGTGATACCGGCATCCTCCACCAAAAGGTCCACTGCCGCCAACACCAACGTCGACCTGGGAGACACCCCACCGAGCCGGATCACCGAGTCCGCTGCGAGAAAACCTGCACCCAGCGCGACCTCCATCTGCGGCCCGCACGTGACCAAAGCAAGGCTCGGCCGATCTCCCGCAACTCCCTGATCGGTCGGCTCTGTTGTCATCGAGGCGCCTCCGACAAGGGAACCCTTGCGTGTTCTGGGGAGAGATGAAGCCGCGCAACGGCCGCCGCCTCGACCGCCTCGCGACTGAAGGGAAAGGTCGCGGGCTCGACGTCCAACCAACTTTCAATCTGGTCAGCATAGTGACCGGACCACGGGCGACCGGACTGCCCGGTAGGCAATCCGAGAACGGTCGCATCCCAATTGCCGACCTCAGTTACGAACCGCATCGCCGGAAGGGCCGTCACGCCAAACGGATCTCTGCGATCCCAGTATTCACCATTGACAGTCACGTTGCCTCCACCCACAGCAAATGGACCACGGTTCCAGGGAGTTGCGAACCACGATCCCACACCGGGAATCCACGCCAACGGGTGGGAGAACAGGACCTGGTGGAATTCACCCCACCTCCCGATTTGCGCATCGCTGTCGAGTCGATCGAGAAGGACCGTCAGGATATCAGTTTGTGTCTGACGACCCGGGCGACTCACATCGTCCCACCACGACTCGTCGAGACCCCCGGCCAACAACCGCAGGATCTCCTCTCGGCCCAACGGCGTTCGCTCGAGCAGGAGTCGCTTCGCTTCATCGCCACCAACCGCGTCTTCGAGTTCAAGCATGAAAGAGGAATAGACGGTGGCCGCCACCGAGTCCCCGGTCATTCGCGCATCCCAATCCATCAATTCGCGCGCGATCCGACCATTGTGTTTTTCGAGATCAGGACGGAGTTGTTTGAGAACAGCGATGGCCTCGGTGGAGACCACATCGCCCTGAAGTTCGAGGCATCCCTCGACCGTCCAGGCGTCGTGCATCGCCAGTGCGTTCCTGATACGCCGTAGTTTCCAGGGTGGGGCGAACTCGGCGGGGAATGCCCGTGACGGAGCGTAGTCACCCTCCGCAAAAAGATCATGGCCGGCCGAGACGATAAACCCTTCCGGCGGGTCGGCCTGAGCAGGATTTGCCGACATGGGTAAGAAGCCCTTCCACGCCCAGTCCGAATCCGCACCCGGCGCCGGGAGCCTCCCCGCCCCCCGCACCCGTTCGGGGACCCGCCCAACCACTTGATGAAGAATCGTGCCGCGTGAGTCCGCGGCCAGCAGATTCATCGACGGTCCGATGACGGAATCCCAGGATTCGGCGGCCGCCGTGGCGGTCTGGGCTCGGTTCATACCGAGGATGGCGGCCACCACGCTCGGCCCATTGAGCCCCGACCACGCCAACGCCAGCGAATCGCCGCGTTGTTCGCGGACCACTGGGCCGTGAACCGAAAGCCGCACCTTGACCAGCACGGGATCAGGTTGCCAACGCACCGCGATGTCTTCGGTGACCGTACGGAGGGGACGCCACCGACCATCGATCAGTTCGCGGCTCCCCAGGTCGTCCAGAGTCAGCACGAACAGGTCCTGATCGTCCATCATCGAGAGCGTCAGACCCCAGGCCACACTCCGAGTGTGGCCGATGAACACCCCCGGCAGGCCCGCGATAGACGCTCCGGCCACTTCCACGCCCGGCCCAGCGAGGTGGATCGCGTAAAACGTCGCCGGCATTTCGACGCCGAGATGAGGATCGGACGCCAAGAGGGGACGGCCGGTCGCGCTGCGCTGTGGCGCGATGGCCCATGCATTCCAACCCGTTTCGGCCGTAAGGAGAGTCATTGGCTCATGGTCGCGCAAGGGCTGCACTACAAAATCTCCAGGCGGGATCCAGGCCCTCGCTTCGGCGCGAGTCCATCCCCACAAGTCCACCGCCCGGTCTCGGCCCAGGCGGGACAGTTCCACCGCCCGCTCCAACTCCTCACCGACAGCCCGACTCAGTTTGAGTTGGAGAAGGAGGCCGGTGGACAGCGAATCCTCGACCGACCACCGTTCCGGTTCGATCCCAAGGAGCCAGGTCTCAGGCGCAATCGATGAACCATACTGTTCGATCGCCGCGTTGACACCCGATGAATAAAGTTCCAAGACCCGTCGTTCGTAAGCCGTCATCAGCGCCGCCTGCCGCCGAGCTGCAGGAGCAAGCCTCAGCATCCGCATCTTGCGATCGCTTTCGAGCGCCGTCTCCCCGACGAGCTCGGCGAGCCGACCGTTCGCGGTCCTGCGCGCCAGATCCATTTGAAAAAAGCGATCCCGGGCATGCAGGTAGCCCTGGGCGAACCACAGGGCCGAATCACTTCCCGAATAGACGTGAGGTGCGCCGAGCCGATCGAACAGAACCTCCACCAACGCCGGGCATCCGTCGATCGACTCAATCGATCGACCACGCTCGGGCAGACGGCTCTGCGCCACCTGGGCGCGGAGATACGTCAGGCCAAGCACCAAGAACACGAGCACCGTCACTGCGAGCGACAGCACCAGAAACCACCCACGACGGATCATCCATTCCTCCGACAGCCGGCGGGCGAAATCAGGTTGAGATCCTCAGAAACCAGACCGCACCTTTCGGCCACCATCATTCTAGCCCGCTCTTCTCACCAGGTATCACCTGCGGACGGCGAATCGCGGCGCTTCACCGGTATATACTCCCCCGCTGGAGTTTTGCTTGAGTATTTTGAGTGAAGAATCGATACAGGTCGGCGGAGGTTCCGTCTAATGGGGAAGGCCATCACTCCGGCGATTCGCCTGAAGAGGCTTTCCAGTGTTCTCGACGGTGCACGGAGCATGCTGATCATCGTCCAGAACACACCGGATCCCGACGCCATCGCTGCCGCCGCGGCGCTCCGCGAGATCGCCAACGAGCGTCACGATATCGCCTGCTCCATCGGTCACTCTGGTGCGGTGTGGCGAGCCGAGAATCTTGCGTTGATCAAGTACCTCGGCCTCAATACCCGAGCCCTCGGTGATCTCGATCTGTCACGCTTCGACCGATTGAGCATGGTCGACGCGCAACCGGGCGCGGGAAATGTCAACTTCGACTCGTCGCTGCGACTTGACGTCGTCATCGACCACCACCCGATTCGACCTGAGACCAGGTCGGCGCGGTTTACCGACATTCGCAGCCGCTACGGCGCGACATCGACGATCCTCTACCAATACCTCAGGGCCGCAAAAATTGAGGTTTCGCCACCCCTCGCGACGGCGATGGTTTACGGGATCCGCTCCGACACTCAGGATCTCGGGCGCGAAAGCACCCGTGCCGATCTCGAGGCCTTTCTCGACCTGTATCCGCTGGCCAACGCCAGGGCGCTCGGCCGCATCGTCCAGGCACCACTCCCGAGAAGCTATTATTCGAAGCTGCGCATCGCCCTTGACCAGGCAACTGTATATGGCAGCCGGATCGTCTCGTACCTGGGTCAGCTCGACTCACAGGAGATGGTGGCCGAAGCGGCCGATCTTCTCCTGCGGGCGGAAGATGTCAACTGGGCCATGTGTCTGGCAGTCATCGACAACTGGCTCCATATCAGCCTCCGCACGACCGACCGTGAACGTCACGCCGGCCGCATCGCCCGAAACCTGGGCGGCCGCATGGGATTCGGGGGCGGCCACCAGGCGCTGGCGGCGGCTCAGATACCGCTACCCGCGAAGAACCAGAGCAAACGCGCAACTCAGGTGTTGGTGCGGGGAATCATCAAGAGGTTCCTCAAGGCCACCGGGAGACCCAATGGGCCGGGCAAACCGCTGTGTCAGTAATTTTGAATTTTGAATTCTCAATTTTGAATTTCCCGCACGTCCACAAAAAACACGGGTGGCGGGGTCAGAATTCAGAATTAAAAATTAAGAATTGAGAATTTGCTTCTCGTAGCCCCGGTAGATCTTGTAGAGTTCG
>RCNF010000231.1_pt1 | contig 26987 bp, 19 predicted proteins | sample 2041311 | NCBI WGS metagenome assembly RCNF01 (sample SAMN09708228, study PRJNA481090) | Marine sediment metagenome, whole genome shotgun sequencing project. | biome: marine sediment; feature: ocean; material: sediment; isolation source: Sewage treatment plant 2 marine sediment (STP2) ...
GATCGACCAGCGGGAAGAGAGCTGTTGTCGTGCCGTTCAGCGTGACTCGGAAAGAGTCTCGCGCAACGACGTTGCCGTCGTGGCTGACGCTCAGCACGTAGTTGCCGATAGGCAGCTGCGTAAAGCGGAAATCACCGTCTGCAGATACGTTGGTGTCTCGAGAACGACCGGTGGACTCGTCCGATGCGTTGATCGAATAAGCGCCACTGCCCATACCCTCGAGCACGCCGTCAATGTTGCCCGTCGCGGACGCACCGTAGGCGTTCAGTGAAATAAGCATCACGGCTCCCGCCACGATGCGCCATATAGTCTTGATAGTCATTGGTAGTTCCCCCTGGTAAAGAAAGTTTAAATAGCCATAACAATGCAGCGAATAACTACATCGCGAGCACCACTATCAGTGAGTGATACTGCATATGCACGGTAATATGTACCTTTTATGAGACAAAGGCTTCGACCGTGTAGTTATTTGCTATTGCGGTTTTTTCCGAGGGAATAACGGAACCGATAGACTGTCTGGCTATTTTAGGGAACTAATTGGAACTCTCTGTTTTATAAAGCTTTATTTAGCCTATCGGGCAGCTTTATGAGCACTGAAAGAGGTCCCGAAGGTTTGGACGGCGGTGCTGAGTTAGGGTTCCTGCAACTCCGACCTCTGACTGATGTTGTGCATGAACAACATAATGGCTGTCTTTGGCGAGTGCCAGCTCGGTTGTCCGTGAGCCCGGGCCACCGAAGAACGAACTGGACTCAGTCGTCCATCTGCCAGTCAATGGACAAGGCATCGCCGGAGGAAGATCAACACTACGCATCAATCGATGGGCGCGCACAACGACTACGGGAATGCGCGCCCCGTTTAGTGGTTTGCCGCAATAGCGAGCTTGCCTTCGTTAGGGGAATATTTACGCCATAGAGCACCCCACAGACGAGGCAGATTCACATGACGGAACAGTACGTTTACTCCTTCGATAACGGCGACGGCCACGACAAGAAACTACTGGGTGGAAAAGGTGCCAATCTCTGTGAAATGACACAGATCGGCATCAACGTGCCACCCGGGTTCGTGATAACGACTAAAGCGTGCCTTGACTACCTGCAGGAAGATCAACTTCCGGCAGGCTTGATGGCGACCGTAACGGACGAAATTCGCAAACTTGAATCGGCTACCGGCAAGACCTTTGGCAAGGGGCCCGACCCACTGCTGGTCTCAGTCCGGTCCGGGTCGGCGATGTCGATGCCGGGCATGATGGACACGATCTTAAATCTGGGGCTCAACGACGAAACGTTGGCAGGACTGATTGAGCAAACTGGCGACGCACGATTTGCCTACGACGCCTACCGTCGTTTCATCCAGCTGTTCGGCAAGGTCGCACTGGGCATCGCCGACGAGCACTTCGACGAACATTTTGAAGAGGTGAAGACTCGCGTTGGCGTGAAGGCCGACGTCGCCCTCGAAGCTGATCACCTCAAGGAGATCAGTGAGAAATTTCTGAACGTTGTGCACCGAGAGTCAGGCAAGGACTTTCCGCAAGATGTGATGCTGCAGTTGCAACTCGCCGTTGAATCCGTGTTTCGCTCCTGGATGGGCAAGCGCGCCGTCGACTATCGACGTGAATTCCACATCACACCAGACTTGGCAAACGGTACCGCCGTGAACATATGCACCATGGTCTTTGGCAACAAAGGGGACGACTGTGCGACCGGCGTTGGCTTCACGCGGAACCCGGGTACCGGCGAGAATGAGATGTACGGCGAATACCTGACCAACGCCCAGGGCGAAGATGTCGTCGCCGGCATTCGCACGCCGAAACCTCTGCAAAGCATGCAACAGGAAATGCCGGAACAATTCACCCAACTGGTGGCATTGCGCAACAAACTTGAATCTCATTATGAGGAGGTTCAGGACTACGAGTTCACGATTGAGAAAGGCACTCTCTATTGTCTGCAAACCCGCAACGGCAAGATGAACGCGGCCGCGATGGTCAGAACATCAGTCGAGATGTTCGAGGAAAAGCTAATCTCCCGCGAGCAGGCGTTGCTGCGCATTGACCCTGAGTTGCTGGAGCAGTTACTGCACCCGAGCCTGGACCCCGACAACACAATCGCACCGATCGCCACGGGCCTGCCCGCATCACCCGGTGCGGCATCCGGCAAGTGCGTCTTCGACGCCGATCTGGCGGAGAAACTCGGCGGCGCTGGCGAGAAAGTGATTCTGGTCCGGGAGGAAACGCGTCCCGAAGATATTCACGGCTTCTTTGGCGCCGAAGGTATTCTAACCAGTCGCGGCGGCAAGACCTCGCATGCCGCGGTCGTTGCTCGCGGCATGGGAAAACCCTGCGTTGCCGGAGCTGAAGGTATTGTCGTCGATGTTAATCTAAGACTGGCCCACGTCGGCGAGACGACTCTCCATGAGGGCGACGTCATCACTCTCGACGGCGCAACCGGCATGGTCTATCCGGGCGCCATCGCAACCATCCAGGCACATTTTCCCGACGAACTCAGAACACTGCTCGGCTGGGCCGATGCAACGGCCGACCTGAAAGTCATGGCGAATGCCGATACACCGGACGCCGCGAAAGTGGCCCGCGAATACGGCGCAATGGGCATCGGTCTCTGCCGCACAGAACGGATGTTCAACGCCAGTGACCGGCTGCCGATCGTGATTGACATGATTCTCGCCGACACCGAAGAAGACAGGCAGGCGGCGCTCGACCTGCTGCTGCCGATTCAGCGCACGGACTTTATCGAGCTCTTTTCGGTGATGTCACCTGATCCGGTCACTGTGAGGCTACTTGACCCGCCGATGCATGAATTCCTGCCGACCGAGCAACAGCTACTTGAGCAGATAGATACTTTGCGTTTGTACCGCAACGTTGTGCGAGGCAGGCAAACGGCGTTAGCCACGTTTAACGCGCTGGCCGAACTGCCGAAACCGTTCAACGATCTGAGCGAAGAACTCGTCAACGAAGCTTTGATCAAGAAGGAACGCATGCTGAAGAAGGTGCGCGAACTCCAGGAGGTTAACCCGATGCTCGGCCATCGTGGCGTACGTTTAGGGATCGCGTATCCTGAAATTTACGCCATGCAGATTCGCGCCATTCTCGAAGCGACCATGGAGTGTGCTAAAAACGGAATATCAGTAAGCCCGGAGATCATGGTGCCGCAGGTGATTACGGCACAGGAACTCGCGACCGTGAAGCGTACCGTCGACAAGTTAACGAGCCAAATCGAGGCAGATTTTGGCAAGCCGCTGAAGTTCAAATTTGGCACTATGATCGAGACTGTTCGCGCCTGTGCTCGTGCATCCCAGCTCGCAGCGAACGTTGAGTTTTTCTCTTTCGGCACCAACGATCTTACCCAGGCAGTATTCTCCTTCTCGCGCGAAGATGCGGAAAACAAGTTCTTGCCGATGTACAACGAAACGGAAATTCTGCAAGACAATCCGTTCGAAGTGCTTGATGTTTGTGGCGTTGGTCAGCTTATCGAAATGGCCGTTCAACGTGGTCGCGCACAACGTAAGGACCTGAAGATCGGAATTTGCGGCGAACAGGGCGGCCATCCCGAATCGATCCGTTTCTGTCATTACGTCGGCTTGAACTACGTATCCTGCTCAGGGCCACGCGTGCCCATCGCACGACTCGCCGCAGCCAATGCGAAACTGCGCGAGAAAGAGTTTGTTGCGACTGGTAATTGATCAATGACGTGGGAGGCAACCGCCAGCCTCCCACGTCATCAAGCTGACTAGCTAATAGCTGCAACCAGCGCTTCGGCGACCGCGTGTGACGACGCTGGATTCTGCCCCGTAATAATCAGGCCATCTACAACAACCAGAGGATTCCAGTCATCGACTTTCTGAAATGACCCGCCCTTCGCTGCAAGCATATCCTCGAGCAGGTACGGCACGACGTCTGTCAATCCAACAGCCGCCTCTTCAGAATTCGTGAAGCCGGTTACGCGCTTTCCGTTGACCAGCGGCTCACCATTCTCATCTTTCGCATTCAACAACACCGCAGGTGCGTGACATACCGCTGCTACAGGTTTGTTGGATGCAACAAACGCCTCGATCAGTGCGATCGAATTAGCGTCACTGTGCAAATCCCATAGGGGACCGTGACCGCCGGGATAGAACACAGCATCGAAGTCTCCCGCTTTCACATCGGCCAGTTTGGCCGTGTTCGCAAGCTCACCCTGAGCGGCCGGATCATCGTCAAATCGTCGTGTTGCATCGGTTTGCGAATCGGGCTCATCACTCTTCGGATCAAGCGGAGGCTGACCACCCTCTGGTGACGCCAGGGTGACCTGCACACCTGCGTCTTTCAGGTGGTAATAGGGGCTGGCGAACTCCTCCAGCCAGAAGCCGGTCTTTTGGCCGGTGTCACCCAGTTGGTCGTGTGAGGTCAGGACTATAAGTACGTGCATCGATTAACTCCGTATGAGGTTTCAGTTCTATCTGTGAAAACAGGGTAGCGCTTAAGATTCTGGCCCGATACTTTTATCGGAAAACACCGCTGTTCCCGGTCGTCTTGCTCTGCTGTTGAAACAGCATCAGGTAACGACCTGGTAATGGCGCGAAACAGGTCGCGCCAACTGCCCAGGCAGGCACAGGAGATCTTTGCGAATACACTCGAAGAACCGCACCCGCGCATCGAGCGGTAGAACCTCCTTGACCGGGTCATCATAGAGCAAGCGATCTTCATCCAGGAAGACGTGAAATCCCTGCGGAAGCTATGCCATTTGTTGGGCGGAGGCACGAAGAATTTCTGCGAGTCGCCTGACACCGGGTCCCGCGCCTTCCGGATCTGCCAGGATCAAGTACATCGTCAGAATACGCTCGCCGCCACCCATCAGTCGTAGCGGCTTTAGCTCACCATCCGCCAGCTCTCGCTGGATTTTATGGACTGGAAACCACGCATATCCATAGCCACGACAAGCCGCACCAATCGACGTTGGCATATTACTCACCGTCCAGCGCTGTTCGCTGCGCATGCCCAGTGGCCTTGAACGCCGGGATCCGGATTCACGAACCACCAGATGTCGGTGACGCCTTAGATCATTGGTATCCAGCTCACGATTCAATTGATGCAGAGCGTGGTCGGGATGCGCAACCGGCAGGAACTTCAGTGACATGATCGGCTCGCCCATAAAACCAACCGGAACCTCCGGGGTCAGCGCCAGCGCAACGCGACCCTGTAACAAGTTTTCCTGCGTGCCGCCCATGACGGATTCGTAGAGCTCGATATGCGTATGCGGGCTGTCCTCACCAAACCGGTCCAGCCCCTCAAGCAACAACCAGGTCGGGTATAAGACTTCAACGCTCAATCCAATCACCGGCTCCCACCCGGCAGAAACCGACTTGGCGGCCTGTTCCAGACGCGACGCTTCGTCCAATAGATGCAGCGCACGCTGGTACAGGAGCTCGCCGGTGCTGGTCAGCACTGCGCGTCGACCCTTAATCTCAAACGCGGCCACATCCAGTGTTTGTTCGAGCTTCTTAACCGCATAGGTGATTGTGGACTGGCTTTTGTTCAGTGCCTCGGCAGCCTGAGCATAACCGCCAGCATCGACAACAGCGGTAAAACTGCGCCATTGCTCAAGTGAGATACGGGCTTGGGTATTCATATCTATTAATTCGATTGGTTTAGTCGATATTTTGCCATTTATTATTGATTAAATAAATCATTAAATACACCCAACGTAAACAACACGAATTCGGAGAGATCCATGAAATCACTACTTTTGCTCCACACCAGCCTGCAGGGCCCGGCAAGCCTGTCGTCTTCACTGGCGAATGAGTACGTCGCACAGTGGCTATCCAACAACCCGGATGGCCGGGTAGTTTCCCGCGACCTGGCAGCAGAGCCCGTGCCGCACTTGACGGCCGAACGATTCGCCGCCTTTACAACCGCCACCGACGAGCGCAACACCGAGCAACGCGCGATCGCGGCCTATTCCGACCAGCTAATTGGCGAGCTGCAGGAAGCCGACGAGATATTGATCGCTCTGCCAATGCATAATTTTGGCGTTCCATCGACCCTGAAGGCATACATTGATCATGTCGCACGAGCGGGGATTACTTTTCGCTACACGCCCAGCGGCCCGGTCGGTTTGCTAACTGACAAACGCGCCATATTGTTCGCAACGCGCGGTGGAAAGTACGCTGGCACGCCTCTGGACACGCAAACCGATTACATGAAAATGGTTTTGGCGTTTCTCGGGATTGAAGATACACAGTTCGTTTATGCTGAAGGTACGGCGATGGGTGACGAGTCGCTCAACGCCAGCATTCAGAGTGCCCGGCAAAAAATTCGCACGCTCGACGCGATCGCAGCGTAAGCGCTTTAGTAAAGGAGAAGACCATGAAACAGCGATCACTGACACAGGCTATTGCCAGCATAGCGACCTCTGACGGCGCCGGAGTAAAACTGCGACGCAGCATTGGCTCCGCGCCATCGAATCGGCTTGATCCATTCCTGATGCTTGACGAGTTCGGCACCGACAGACCCGAAGACTACATCGCAGGGTTCCCGCCGCACCCACATCGAGGCTTCGAGACGGTGACCTATATGCTCGACGGCCACATGCGCCATGAAGACCATATGGGCAACGTGGGAGAGCTGACTGAAGGTGGGGTGCAATGGATGACGGCAGGTCATGGCGTGATTCACTCTGAGATGCCACAACAGGAAGAAGGCCGGATGCGTGGCTTTCAACTTTGGATCAACCTGCCGGCGGCGGAAAAAATGAAGCCTGCCAGCTACAAAGATATTCCAGCGACAGATATTCCGGTCACCGAGATCGATGGCGGCAATGTGAAAGTGATTGCCGGAACTTTCGCGACAGCTGAGGGCGATATTGTTGGCCCAATTCAGGGGCTGACCACCGCACCTGTGTTCTATGACGTGGAATTGGACGCGGGCAAGATATTTGAGACGATGCTGCCTGCTGCGCATAGTGCGTTTATCTATAGCTATGAGGGGTCTGTGAGCATTGGCGAAGACTCCCAGCTGATGGCGTTGGCGGGACAAACTGCCGGCGTGCTTTCTACCGGGGACCATTTACGCGTTACCGCAGGTACTGAACCTGCCCGCTTTATCGTCCTGGCCGGGAAACCACTGCATGAACCGGTTGTTCAGCGCGGACCGTTCGTCATGAATACTCGCGAGGAAATTGAACAGGCCATTCGCGACTATCAAAACGGCACCCTGATTGCCGCTTGATGGTGGTGCCGCGCGCAAGCGCGGCACCATCGCAATGCTGCAGCTCGCCTTGCCAACCGGCAATAACGAGATATTCCATGGGTTTTCATGCTTGGTGAGCTCGTTTCGGCGGCGCCATTCTCACCGTTACTTTTGGAAACATTTGGTTACACCAATCGGGTTAATTCACTCCCGGACATCTCTAAGCTCCTCCTATCGTTTAATCACACCTAGGAGTTAGAAATGAAGACCTTTTCCAAAGTTGCACTTCTCGCAACGACAACCATGTTCCTTGCCGCTTGCGAGGGCGATGATGGACTGGACGGTACCGATGGCGCGAATGGTACAAATGGCTTGAATACGGTGGTCGCACTTCGTGACCTTGCGGTTGGCGATGCCAACTGCATTGGTGGCGGCCAGGTATTTGAAAGCGGCCTTGATACGAATAACAACGGCGTTCTGGATACCGATGAAGTTCAGTCGGTAGACGTTTTAGAGTGTGCCCAAACCCCAACGCTACGCGCACTGCACGCATCTCCTGATGCCCCGCTGGTAAACATCTGGATTGATGGCACTCCTGCGCTTCCTGGTGTTGACTACAATCAGGGCTCAGGATTTGTTGGCGTCGGACAGGCTGAAAACGTTACAGACGAAGGCGCAGACGTTAACGTTCAGGTCGAAGCCATCTTACCGGGTGACGACGCAGTCGTACTTGACGCGACTCTGCCACTGGCATTTGGCACCGAGACCACCGTCATTGCTGCTGGCTCGCTTGAGGGCGGCAACTTCGGACCGATCCTCATTACCAACACAATTGGTGAGCCTATTGCTGACGGCAGCTTCCGTGCGCAGGTTGTGCACGCAGCACCGAACGCCCCAGGCGTCGATGTCTATGTGACCGCATTAGACGGCCCTCTGGATGCTCCGGTAAACTCCGTGCCGCTGGAATTTGGCGATAGCACTGGTCAGTTGGAAGTTCCGGCCGGTTCTTACCAGATTCGCGTGGCTGTACCCAACCCTGGCGGCAACCCAACGGTCGTCTACGACTCTGGCGAGATTCCCCTGCCAGCCGGCGCAGACCTGTTGATTGCTGCAACGGAAAACGTGCAGCTTGGTGCCTCCCCGATCCAGTTGATGGTTCTGGACGGCACGACTGCAGGAGCGATATTTGACGTAGCCACACCAGCATCAGCACTCGCCGTGCACCTGGCGCAAGAAGCTCCGGCAGTCGATATTCTCGCTGACGTGGGTTCGACCGCCGAGATGGAAGCGATCAAGCTGGTTGAGAATGTTTCGTACACAGACTTCTGCTCACTCGAAAGCATTGGTGCTCCGGAAGACTACACGCTGAGCGTGGTTGTCTCCGGCGACACCTCCAGTGTGCTCGATATTCCATACAGCGCTGTTGTCAACGAAGCTACCGCCGTAATCGTCAGTGGCCTGATATCAACAGACACTTTGCAGGCAATCGCTCTGGGTATTGATACCCGTAGCGTATTCACCGAAGCGAAGCTCCGATTGACGCATGGCTCACCTTTGACGCCGAACGTCGATATCTACCTCCTGCCTGAAGGCGTCATGATTGGTGACGACGGTGCTGAACCTGCGTTTACTGACGTACCTTTCGGAGCAAGCACGCCCATTCTGTCAGTTGACGCAAGCGTGAACTACGATATCTACGTAACAGCAACAGGGTCCACCACACCGGCCATTTCCGTAACAGGATTTGATCCGGCTCAGGGTGCGATACTGGATGTCATCGCTCGCGATGCTGCCGGCATGGAAGTTGGCCCGCAGGTACTGTTGATCGACTATGATGCACTGAACGCTTGCGTAGTCGCACCGTAACAGCAACACAACTCGCGCCGACACGGGCAGGATAGCAGTAACAAGACACCCGGAGCGAAAGCTTCGGGTGTTTTTTTGTTTGCAGGATTCGAATGCTCCTGCCGCGGACTATCTAAACGGTGGAAAACTACACCGACTTTTTGCCTGGGCGAAGAACAGGCATGGCTTCCACCTTCGCAACATAGCGATTCAGACGCCGTTCGATCCTTATGCGCGATCCAATGGCGGGTGCTTTTTGTAGTCGACAACTACACGGTAGTGCGGATCGCCATCAACGTCGGTTTCAACCATGTTTCCTGCCTTATAGAGTAGATCCTTGCAATCCACACTCAATCCTCTTACGTGTAAGTGCGTGCCGTTTCGCAAGTATCTTTCAGCCAGTGCATCGATAGCTTCAAGGGCGGAGTGATCCCAGACACGGGAGTGATGGAAATCTATCACCACATCGGCCGGATCTTCTCGCGGGTGAAAAAGATCTCTGAAGCCACTGATGGAACCAAAGAAAAGCTGGCCATGCAGCACATAGGTCTTTTCCTTATCAGTTTCTGATTTCACTTCGACATAGATATTGTTGGCAGTTTCCCATGCGAAAACGAGCGCAGAGACGATCACACCGACGATAACCGCGATCGCGAGGTCGGCGGCAACGGTAATCGCAGAAACCAGCACCAGAATGAACGCATCGGCTGTGGGAATTTTATTGATGATGCGAATGGAGGACCATTCAAATGTGCCTATCACGACCACTAACATCACACCGACCAGTGCAGCGAGAGGAATCATTTCGATCCAGCCTGATGCCAGCAGGATAAATGAGAGCAGGAATAGCGATGCGGCGATTCCAGCGAGACGCCCTCTCCCTCCCGACCTGATGTTGATCATGCTTTGCCCGATCATCGCACAGCCACCCATGCCGCCAAAAAATCCGGTTGCAATGTTCGCTGCGCCCTGCGCCAGACACTCCTGACTATTTCGCCCGCGCGTCTCCGTCATCTCGTCGATGAGGGTCAGCGTCAGGAGCGACTCGATCAGCCCGATTCCGGCGAGAATAAGTGAGTAAGGGAAGATGATGTAGAGCGTTTGCAGAGTATATGGCACCGCGGGAACATTGAACTGCGGCAAACCACCGGAAATTGTGGCCAGATCGCCGACCGCTCGTGTATCAACTCCTGCGAACAGCACGACCGCCGTGGCAATTCCGATCGCCGCCAGGGGCGCAGGGAATGTCTTCGTGATCTTGGGCAAAGCGAATATAACCGCCATTGTCAGCGCGACGATGCCGATCATGGTCATGAGCTGCATCCCATCCATCCAGACCCGGGCGCCGCTCGCGTCGGTGATTTTGAATTGCTCCAACTGCGCGAGGAAAATGACGATGGCAAGGCCGTTTACAAACCCCAGCATTACGGGGTACGGAACCATGCGGATGAACTTGCCGAGGCGGAAGATTCCTGCGAGGAGCTGCAACACGCCCATGAGGACGACAGCGGCGAACAGATACTCAACGCCGTGCTCGCTAACAAGACTTACCATGACAACGGCCAGCGCACCCGTTGCGCCGGAGATCATTCCTGGGCGACCACCAAACACAGAAGTGATAAGGCCAACCATGAAGGCAGCATACAAGCCGACCAGCGGCTGAACACCCGCCACGAAAGCAAAGGCTACCGCCTCCGGAACAAGCGCGAGCGCAACGGTGAGCCCGGATAGAACTTCTATCCTGGCATTCTTAAACAGGGGCAGGGACATAGATAAGGTAACTTTCGAAATTGGCGCGATATTGCGAGGTGCCCGGATGCGAGCGGGCGCAAGTTTGGCACACTGACAGATGCCCTGCTCATACTTATGAGCGTTTGCTATGAGCGCATTGGCGAGATCTTGGCAGCAATCGCAATAATCACATCAACTTTCAGCCTCTATTGAAGCCATTGGCCGGGTCTTGCGCGACTCACCTGTTCGATCGCTCATCGATAACCGAGACGGACTCGTGCCTCTCTTTGTGTCCGGAACCCGGCATAAACCCGGCCCGGCAAGGATCATGAGTAGATCGGAAGGCCGAGCCAACTAATCCTGAAATTCAATGCGATAGATGGCCCCGGGCGCAGTCTCGAAATGAACATGATCGCGGTCCGGCGAGTCCACAGCGACCACCTTTCCTGCCGATGTAATGCGAACGCGTCTATCCGTTCGAATCACGCACTGGTTGCCCAGATCCGAACGAACTGCAGCCGATTCCATGGCACCGTCCGACCAATCGAGATCGACCTGAAAACCACCTCGAGCTCGCAATCCTGTGACCGACCCCGCCGACCACTCTGCCGGTAGCGCCGGCAAGAACCGCAACTCACCGCGCTGCGACTGCAACAACATCTCCGTGATGCCCGCGGTTGCGCCGAGATTTCCATCGACTTGCAACGCGCGACCACAAAGAGCAAACAGGTTTGGCAGCGATGACTCTGTCAACAATGCCCTGAACTCCGCGAGCGCGGGTTCACCTTCATACAGCCGAGCCCAGAAGCCGACTTTATGGCTGTAGGACCAGCCGCATCCGCCAGTCCCCCGGCGCCTGATCGTCTTCGCCGCTGCTTCGGCCCATTGCGGGGTTTCATCTGGCGATATCTGCGATCCGGGGTAGAGTCCCCATAAATGAGAAATATGCCGGTGCTCTGGCTCGATCTCGTCCCAGTCGACTATCCACTCCTGAATCTGCCCGTGCTTGCCGATCTGGATCGGAGCCAGTTGTTCTCTCTGGCTGGTCACTTCTGCAACCAGATCCGCATCGAGCCCGAGATGTTTCGCTGCACTACTAAAATTCTGAAATACCGCCCGAACTATTTCCATATCCATCGTTGGGCCAATCGCCATTGTTCGGGCCTTTAGATAGGACCCGGTCACCTCGTCGAAGAAACGGCCGTTCCCCGGCCTGGCAGGAAAGTTCTCCGGCGAATTCGACGGCGCGGTTACCAACCAGCCTGTATCAGGATGCTCTACAAGAATGTCCGACAGAAACTGAACGGCTCCCTTCATTAACGGATAGACCTCTCGCAGATATTCTTCATCTTCCGTAAACAGGTAGTGCTCCCAAAGATGCGTCGTTAGCCAGGCTCCGCCGACCGGCCATGCACCCCAGGAAGGACCATCCATTGGCGCCGTCGCGCGCCAAAGATCTGTGTTCTGGTGAAGTACCCAGCCGCTTGCACCCCAGTGTTCTTTCGCCACACTCACACCGGTTTCAGAGACGTCTTTAATCAGCTGCGTGAGCGGGCCCGAGAGCTCGGACAAGTTCGCGGATTCGGCCAGCCAGTAGTTCATCGGAGTGTTGATGTTGATCGTGTACTTGCTGTCCCACCAGGGATTGGCCATATCATTCCAGATGCCTTGAAGATTGGCCGCTTGCGTGCCCGGGCGTGAGCTGGCGATCAACAGGTATCGGCCGAATTGATAATAAAGCGCCGCCAGGTCAGGGTCGGGGTTGTCCGCAAAGCGTGTGATGCGCTCGTCAGTCGGCATATCGGCGAAACTTTCACTCCCGAGTTGCATCGAGACTCGCCTGAACCACTGCCGGTGTTCAGCGATGTGATCCGCCTTTAATTGTTCGTATGAACGGTCCGCCACACCCTGCAGCACTTCCTCCACGCGGGCGACCTGATCGGCGCTAACATCGTTGTAGTTCACGAAATTGGTCGCGGCAGCAATGACGAAGGTGGCCGTAGTCGCATCGCGGACATGCAGCGTCTTATAGTCGACCTCTACTTCACCGCCGTCGGTGCTCGCAATCAGGCGGGCTTCATAGCGTAGTTTTCCTTCGACACCGAGGTAGTCGTCGCTCTTGCCATATATTTTCAGACCATTGGGCGGCGCCCCTTCCCATCGGAAATACCCCGTGCCGTAATTCGAGTGAGACTGATTCCTGGCGCCATGCAGCTCTGCCGAAAATGTTAAGGCACCCGGCTTGTCCGCTGTAATTCGTACGACAATGACCTGGTCCACTGCTGTCGAGAAAACCTCCCGTGTAAAGCCAACACCACCAACACGGTATGAGACCCGGCTGATGGCTTCGTCAATATTCAACTCGCGTCGATAGTCCATTACTTCTTCGTGCCCGGGAAAGAACAACCAGAGATCCCCAAGCGACTGGTACTTCATCTGCTCGTAAGGGATGCCCATCATCGTCCGGCCGAACAGGTCATGCGCCTTATCAACCTCGCCGGCGAAAAGCAGTCGTTGAATTTCCGGTAGTGCTTCAGCGCCACCGGGATTCGTCGGATCGTATGGGCCACCTGCCCAGAACGTTTCTTCGTTCAGCTGAATGCGCTCCACCGCCGTTTCGCCAAAAACCATCGCACCAAGGCGACCATTTCCTACCGGAAGCGCATGATTCCACTGCGCTGCAGGTTGCTGATACCAGAGCGTCAGATCGGACCAATCGGCATCCTGGGAATTCGTGTCCTGTGAATTTGCCGGAATATGCGTCATCGCTGAGACGGCGAACACCAGTAGCGTAAGCCCGAATCGAAGCCCTGATTTTTTTTGTCCACTCTTCATCCGAAGTCGTGTCCTGTTCTGTGCACTGCGACTTTGCTGGTTGCCCACATTCTCTCTCCGGTAATTTCGAATTCCACGTCCCAGGCAAAATACGGTGTGCCAGGACGAGCTCACATGTTCGCACGTCTCGGCCCTCGGGTTGAAGTCCAAAGGAACGGTCTCACGAGCAAATTCGGATACAAGGCTGGCAAGCACCTGTGTTTTGCCAAAGTCACAAGCCCGAAAACGATGTAATCTGACTGATTAGGTGGCTGGCGAGAAGCATTCAGCTTGGCGATTTTCGGACTCACCCATGGTCGCAGGGTGGCCTTCGAGACGAAGTTCGAGCCGGCCGAACAATGTTCGAAGTAGATTGATGGGTACTTTTCGGTCGTGTGCTGGGAAGTGTGGGAACTTTTGCTACCGCGATGTAGCCTTACCTGCTGCTGTTCTGCGCTTTTTGGAGCAGCTTCCTTTTCATCCGGGTATTCGTCCCAGGCACGCCGACGTCCACCTGCTGCAGCCTGGGTAAATTGCCGGTTGCAAGTCGCGAAATATGGAGATTGTTTTGAAAGTACTTCTCACCCTGATCACATCACTTGGGCTCGCCAGCGCGGCGGCCGCCGATCAACGCTTCGAATTCTCACCGTTCGAACTTCCAAACGAAGGACGGATCGTCGTGCCCGTTGTCGAGGGTGATGCACTGAGTGGCATCGCCGCAACGATCGACCGGCAAACCAACGGCGCGCTGACGCTTGCGGCGACGGAAGCGCTGTTTATCGGCGAAACCGGTTCGACCCTGACGCTATATGCGGTCGCCCCATATTCTCGTATCGACCTTATCGGTGTTGGGGCGGAGCCCATTGGCCGCGCTGCCGCTGAGAACTTCGGCGGGACCGCGGCGGCGTTGCTGGGCGATACTCCGGGCGGAACCGTACAAATCCTCTGGCCTGGTGATACGGCAGGTGCGACGGCAGCGCGCGTCGCGTTTGGCTATCGCCTTCGCAGCTATCGTTTTGATCGACACCAGGCGAAAGAAGTGGACAGGAACTCGCTACCGGTCGTCAACCTCTTGAGCGACGACGACTCCGCGGCCGAGTTCGAGAATGACCTTAGACATCTTGCCGACGGAGTCTTCCTCGCGAGGGACATGAGCTCTGAGCCTGCCAATATTATCTATCCACAGTCATTCGTCGAACGTGCGAAAGCGCAGCTTCAGGGACTGGACAATGTCAGCATCAAGGTGCTGGACGAGAAAGACATGCAGCGACTCGGAATGGGCGCACATTTGGGCGTTGGCCAGGGCTCATCGCGACCGCCACGCCTGCTGATTATCGAATATATGGCAGGCGGTGATGAGGCCCCCGTCGTACTTGCCGGCAAGGGCATCACTTTCGACTCTGGCGGCATCTCTATTAAATCCAACGACAACATGTGGCGGATGAAGGGCGATCTTGGCGGCGCGGGTGTCGTTACCGGTACCGTTCTGGCCGCTGCTCGTCGCGGTGCGCCGATTAACGTAGTTGTTCTGGCGGCCCTCGCTGAAAACATGCCCTCGGGCACGGCAATCCGTCCCGGAGACGTACTGACCTCCATGTCCGGCATCACGATTGAGATTCTGTCTACCGATGCCGAGGGGCGCCTCGTGCTCTCCGATGCTGTGCATTACGCACAAATCACTTACAAGCCCAGCGTGTTGATCGACGTCGCAACGCTGACAGGGTCCGTCGGTCGAGCACTGGGCGATGAGTATGCTGGTATTTTTAGCCGCCACGATGAAATCGTCGAGCAGCTGACCGCTGCATCCGCTGCCGCTGGTGAAGGTGTTTGGCGCCTGCCTCTGGACGACTCGCACTTCAAGCAAATCGAGTCGAAGTTCGGCGACATCATTAATAGTGGCGCCGGTAAACCCGGTGCCAGTGCCGGCGCAGCCTTCATCGGGTCATTCGTCGACGAAGACCAGATCTGGGCGCACCTGGATATCGCCGGTGTTGACTACCTGGATGCGGATCATCCGACAGTCCCTATGGGCTTCTCAGGCTGGGGTGTACGAACGCTCGATGAGTACCTTCGTCGGCACCATCAGAAATAGCTGCCTATTTTGCAAGCTCTGCACGGATTAAGTCAGCCAATTGCTGCTGCCCAAAACTCGGCAATGACCGGCCATTAACGAAGTACTCCGGCGTCGCACTGACTTTGAGCAGTATGGAGTCCTGCTTGTCCTGATCGATGCGCTGCGTTACTTCTGCTGCATTCATGTCGGCCATCAGCTGCTTCATGTTCAAACCCACGCCCGCAAGAGCCGGCCCGATACTGTCGGGCTGGACAACGTGGTTCTGCACCCACCGATGTTGCGACGCAAGTAAAGCTTCCAACGTCTGCCAGTACTTATTTTGATTGCGGCTCGCTTCCAGGATTCTGACCGCGTAGTCAGAGCCGGAATGAAACGCGACGTGGCGAACTGACAAGCGAATATCGTCTGGCACTTCAGCCATCCACTGTTTGACCGTTGGAAAAAACAAGGCACACGTGCCGCAAGCCGGATCGAGAAACTCAACGATATGCACCTTGGCGTCCGGGTTACCGAGCGTTGGTGAATGCTCGCTCGCCAGGGCTGCCGCACGCGTTCCGCCTGCTCCTCGCTCGGACGAATTCTCGGAGCTGTCATACAGCAATGTTGCTGCCACGATCGCGATCACCAGAACCCCGACTGCGGCCACGATGAGCCCACCTCGAATAAATGGGCCCTCCGCATTCACTTGCTTGCTTCGATTCTTTCTGCTCATAGCGGGTTCATTCTCCGGCCGCGATTGACGGCGCACTAGTTAGTCGCTGATTTTGCCAGAACAAGAGCGGCTGGCATATAAGGTCGAACCGAGGGATACGGACCTGGCATCTCAGTACCGCGATACTCTCCTGCACTGCCGCATGCCGAGAATGCAGCCAGACAGGGAAAACATCTCACTTGATGACTCTGAATTCAGCCGCAAATTGCGCCGCCGCCATTTGGCAAATCGCTGGTCAGAAACTATCGCCCTGCTACAATGAGTTTCTGAAGTCAGCATCGCAGGATGCTTGTTGCGCAAGAAATTGGCGCTTTTTGTCATTGTGAGCGTTGTTAATGAATACAAAGTTGCTGGTAAGAAAATTCGAACAAGACGGTTATCTCCTGCTGGATAATTTTTTTGGTCCCGAGCCAATGCGCCGGCTCGACTCGCGCATTCTAGAACACTTCGGTGACGACCCCGCCTTCTTACACACTGACGAGTTTCTCGAGAAAGCGAAGACAGACGTCATACCCTGGTTTCCGCAGGATGAAGGCCAAAACGACTTTGGACTTGTGGATGACAACGTCGAATTACAGCACCTGACCCGCGCGATACTCGGAGACGCCTGGCATCGCCTGAGCTGCATGGTGATGTTTTCAAAGCAGGGTACGATGGGGCAGGCCTGGCATCAGGACTGCACGCCGGAAAACGCCGCTCAATACAACCTTAATCGTCTCGTCTACAGCAGCGATATCGACGATGAGACCGGCGGTCAAACTGTTGTCGTGCCGGGCTCGCATCGCCACGGCTTGCTTCCTCCCGGCGATCCGTGGGTGGACCTCGAAAATCAGCAGATATTGCGGCCCAGGACGGGCACTCTTGTATTACTGCACGGTCACGTTTGGCATCGCGTGTTACCTATCCGCGGTCGCTACCGATACTCGACCAACTACCGCGCGGTACCTGCCGGCACGGCGGCGAACGTCACCGACGTTTGTGTCTACCGCAACATGCGTTACCAATTCTCTACTGAAACGGTCGTCGAAGAACGCACAGCCTGATTCTCAATCGCTGCTCTTCAGCAATGCGCTTTGATTGCCGCAATGTATTCTTGAAACGCTCGGCTTACGACCAGCGGCACGATGGCCGACTCGCTACGCCCTTGTAGCAGGTCATTCCCGACGGCTGTCGCCTCGTAGTCATAACCGCGAGATTTGCGCTGATCGACGAAGCTCTCTTTGCATTCGTCGACCTGATAGAGATGACACTCTCGAGCGCACCAAAAGTCCGGAATTACGATATGGCCTTCGTCACCAATAATATGGGTCTGGTTGGGCAACTTGCAGCGAAATGACGTTGAGAGTGTCGTCGTGAAATCCTCGTAGCTAAGTACCGCCACGACGTCGTCCTCTACACCATTCGGTGCGTTGCGCGATATGACGTCGATGCTGACCGGATCACTGCGTGTGAATAAATAGGCCATAGCGATCGGATAGATGCCCATTTCCGACAGCACACCGCCGCCAAGAGCAGCGTTGTACTCTCTGCGGTCAGCGGAAAAGGGAAGAAACGGATAGCCGAAGTCGGATTTGATATGGCGGAGCTGACCGATTTGGCCTGCCTCGAACCAGCCCAGCGCACGCTGTATCGCGGGCAGGAACCAGGTCCACATGCCTTCCATGAGATACCCGCCAGTTTCTGCCGCGATGCCCATCAGCTTGTCGACCTCGGCAACCGACATCGTCAACGGCTTCTCGCAAAGTACGGCTTTGCCTGCCTGCAATGCATCGGTCGCATTCTGCAGGTGCAGCGAATGCGGCGTCGCGATATAGATTGCGTCGATATCCGGGTCAGCGTAGAGCTGCTCATAGCTCGAATACGCGGTTGCGATGCCATGCCGCGCCGCGAACTTCGCAGCAGCCTCTTCCGAGCGTGATGCAACAGCCGTCACCCTGCCGTTCTCAACGTAGGCAAAATCTTCGACAAACTGATGCGCGATACGTGCGGTGCTCAGAATACCCCAGCGGACTTCTTTCATAGTTCGTCCGAGGAAGAGTTGGGGCCGGGAAAGACGATCGGATTCGATCCAACGTGCTGTTTGAGAATAGCGGCCTTCGCCCTAATCACCACTACGCGGACTGCCGATGGAGCCAACGCAATTGCAGGCTGACACCGACCAGAAAAAGGACCAACAAGACCAGGTAGCAAATCTTCAGAACAGGGTCTTCGATTGAAGTCAGCACAGGATCGCCAACCGGTAGGCGCATCAAGCCGTCAGTCACTGCCGGAATACAGTGAAAAAGCAGCGTCGCCGAGTAACTGAGTGCTTGCACATAGCGGGACAATTTTCCGAACGGCTTCACCGTTTCGGCCAGCGCCCCTACTGCCAATGCCACTAGTGTCATTACCGCCAGTGCGTGACCCGGGCCAAACTCGCCGCGTTGAAAAATAGCCAGAGCGGTGCCCGCTGTGATCAGGGTCGTTACCAGATAGATCTGCCCTGACCGGTTTTGCAGCGCTATTTCCTTGAATTTGGCGAGCGTAAAGCCGCCACTCAGGAGGGCGATGATGCCCATCGCAGTATGAAACCAACCTAGTGGGATTATCTCAGGCATCCGGAGTTCTCAGATCGAAGATTGAAGATTGAAGATTGAAGCTGATGCTATCACGGAGGGAGGTGGCGAGTCGGTCCGGATAGTCAGCAATCCGTTGCTTCCAGGCAACCTTTTAGTGCATTGACTTTATTGCTTTAATGATCGCTCCGGGGTCAACCTGGCGGTCCGTCTCAACAAACACCGTACGCTCGGCCTCTGCCGCAGAAAATGGATCCGCATGCTGATGCTGATAATCCAACACCGTAGTGTCCGCCTCGGATGCATCGTCATGGGAAGCAACCCTGTGTTGCAGACGTCGCACCAGTTCGTCATCGTCCACACTGACATCAACGCATACCATTGCAACGCCTTTGCGGTCCGCCAGCGCTTCCAGCAATCGCCGATCCGTGCGCCGGAGAAATGACGCGTCGGCAATCACGTTATAGCCGGCCTCGATCAGGCCGTCGATAATGTGCAGCATAGATTCATAAATATCCATCCTCGCGCGAGCCGTGTAAGCCCCTCGACCGGGCTGCGACTCGCTGCTCGCCGTCTCGGCAAGATTCAAGCGTCGCTTGCGTTCGATATCGGAGCGCACCCTGATTGCAGGTAGTTCCGACATCAGTTGCGTCGACAGCCAGGTCTTGCCGGATCCCGAGAAGCCATGCATGCCAATCACGATCGGAGTTGGACGATTAATCCATCGGACGGCCACAGCGAGGTAATGCTTGAGCTGCCCAACGTCATGGTTACGCCCCGCCGTTTCGCGCCGCTCGCCACTTCTGACAGCGGCGACCTTGGCGCGAATCATGCAGTGGTAGACGAAGTACAGCCCGAACACCGACATACCAGAATAATCACCTGTGCATTCGAGGTAGCGATTCACAAGAATTGCTGCAAGATCTTGCCGCGCACGAGCAACAAGATCCATCGCAAGAAAAGCGACGTCGCTGATGACATCGATGTTGCGCAATGCGGCACTAAACTCAACGCAGTCAAAGGCGACAATGCCGGCTGGCAGCCGGACAAGATTTGCGAGATGCAAATCGCCATGGCACTCACGCACGTAGCCGTCCTTATGTCTGTCGATGAGCGTCTGCTCAAGGTCACGCAGCGACCGCAACGTCCAAGCTTGAATTCGAAGCGTGGACTTCATGTCTGTGACAGCGATTATCGGCGGGAAGTTATCGAGTTGCGGCGCTTTTACTTGCCGCACTGCTTCCTGATCGTTAGCGAAATCGAGCCTGACGGCATCATGATGATAGGCCGCGATCGTCGCCGCCAGATCACGCATGTCGTTTTCGTTCAAAAGACCCGCATCAAGCTGCTTGTCGAGTTGCGCGCTCTGCCGAAACTGATGCATCTTAAGGGCGTACTCAATGGCCCTGCCTTCACCCCCAACTTTTGGATTCTCTTCACTGCCGCAGATAGGCACGACGTCGAGATAAAGCTGCGGCGCCATGCGTCGATTGAGCCTTAACTCTTCCTCGCAAAAATGTCGCCGTTGTTGCAGCGTGCTGAAATCCAGAAAATCCAGCTTGACGGATTTCTTAATCTTGTAGGCGTAGGTTCCGGTGAGAATCACCCAGGAGATATGGGTTTCCAGCAACTGAGGGGATGCTGCGGGATGTGGGTAGGCCCCTGGCTTCAATAATGAAGCTATGAGTCTTGACTGCCTGGTCTGGTTGCCGGCCACTTATCACCGCCGTTATCTCTTGCGTGATTTTAGCATGTAACAAGTTGTATCCCCTAAGTCCAGGCACCGTGCATTGCAGTATATTCAGTACCGTTATGGACGAACTGAAACATTTTGCATCCGAAAACTCGGCTGCTGCACTTAAGACAGACGGCAACCCCGAAGGCAAAGGCCTTAACGGGCTGCTACTCGACTGGGTTCAGACTGAGCCGAGCGGTGTTGTCGCTAAATCGTGGCGTCAGCTGCTAGCCGAGTTTTTCACCTCCATGCTTGTCCTGTCCGCAGCATTCAAGTTTCGCCCGGCGGTCGGTGCAACCTATTATCTTTACTGGATCAATGGCGAGTGGTCCCTGAGCCTCATCGCACCTGACGAGTGGTCGCATGAAAGGCGCGCTACTTTTGCAGGGACGTGTGCACTGCAACGCGACATGACCTGGACAATCGATCCCTCCGACCTGCTGGCCGAAGAGAACTCGGTGTCCGCCGCGATGGCCCGGTTCTATGACGCCTTCGCTGTCACGCTGGATACCGACCGTACGCTGGAAGAGATACTGCCGTTTTACGTCGGCAGGCTTCCTTACTTCCAGCGGATGCATGCCAACGCCCTGAGCCGCTCAATGCGCGCTACCATGAGTCGAGGAAATCAGGAAGCAATCAGTTGCAAACACTGGTACGCGCTGCTTCCCCAGCTGAACAATGGCTTGCTGCCCTGCAAAGACTGAGTACTGAGCCATGGCACCTTTTTCGAAAACATTTTCGCTACTTGTTGGATTGCTGCTGATGAATTATTCCGGCCCTTCACTCAAGGCCTCCGGCACTCATCCCGGGGAAGAACTCAAACTCACCGACTTCACGTCGAGCAGTTCTGACCTCGGCTGGTATGTGGTGAACGACACCGTTATGGGAGGGCGTAGCGAGGGCGATTTCCAGTTACAACAAGACACGCTGATCTTCGCTGGCCGCACGAATACGAAGGGTGGCGGTTTCAGCTCCATCCGCACCAGGCCCTTGCAGCTGGACTTGTCGACACACTCCGGAATCCAGTTGTACGTAAAGGGCGATGGCCGTCGCTATACCTGGCGATTGACGACCGACGCGCGCTGGCGTGGCAGGCAGGTCGGTTACTGGGCGGATTTCGAAACCCAGAGCGGCACATGGAGCACGATCAACATTCCCTTTTCCAGCTTCACTCCCCAAGTCCGCGGCTATCGGCTGGAAGGCCCCGTGCTCGACCGTGAACAAATTACCGGCATGGGCCTGATGATTTACGACAAACAAGATGGGCCTTTCGAGTTGCACGTGGCCAGCGTACACGCGTATTCGGCGGATGCTCTTTTTTCGCTCATGCAGCGGCAATGGAAAGACCGCGTTCTCGTGGTCAGCGCCCCGACCGCAGATGATGAGAGTTTCGAAGAACAGATAATCGAAATGGCGTCAACGCCTGAAGAGTTCGCAGACCGCGACATGCTGCTCGTCACCCTGCTCGACAATGCGGGGTCGACAGCCGGAACCCGGGAACTGACGACTGAGGAAGCCACCACGATCCGTGCAGCTTTGGACATTCGCCCCGGATCATTCGCCTTGCGACTGATCGGCAAGGACGGCTCAGTCAAGTTGGCCAGCGAAACAGCGATCTCGATGGCAGAGATCTACTCACTGATCGACGGCATGCCGATGCGGCAAGCAGAAAAGCGTGATTACTAGTTCCGAGCAGGCACCATGGCTTGAAGTTGATCGAACAGCGCCCCCATCTACCGCCATTTATTTTTCTTTTCCCGCCGGGCCTGTTGCCGCCGCCTGAAAGATGTCGCACAGTAGCTTGCTATGCCTGAGACCCCCCTTGAAATCCAGCTCCGCGGCATTCGTCGCCGATTTCGCGAAGGACAGCGCGAACAAGTTGTGCTCGACGGCATCGACCTCGACATCCGCCGCGGCGAGACGGTGGCGCTCCGAGGACGGAGTGGCTCTGGTAAGTCGACGCTGCTAAACCTCATCGGCGGTATCGACGCGCCCGACGCCGGCTCGGTGACCGTCGCCGGAATCGGCCTCACGGGGCTGTCCGAACGCGATCGCACTTTGTTTCGCCGCAAACACATAGGCTTCATCTATCAGTCCTTCAACCTCGTGCCCACGCTCAACGTTGCCGATAACGTACGGCTGGTTCTTGAGCTCAACAAGGTGCCTTCCCTGCAGGCCTCGAAACGAATTCACGAACTACTTGATTCTGTCGGCCTCGCCGACCGTGCCGAAAGCTACCCCGACGTACTCTCGGGAGGTGAACAGCAGCGCGTCGCAATAGCGCGAGCACTCGCGCACAAACCTGCCGTACTGCTGGCGGACGAGCCCACTGGAAATCTCGACGACATTACCGCCGAAGCCGTGCTCGGACTCCTGAATAAACTCGTGCGGGATAGCTCGCATACGATGTTGATCGCGACTCACAGTCAATACATCGCCTCGCATTGCGATCGCGTCCTCGAACTGCAAAACGGTCAACTCAAAGAAACGACCAGCCGGTCACGATGATCCCGGCCACTTACCGAGCAAGCTTCTCATACCTGCTGCGTCACCCATGGCAACTGGCGTTGTCGCTTATTGGCATCGCCGTTGGTGTCGCTGTCATCGTCGCAGTCGACCTTGCTAACGCAAGTGCGCGTAAGGCGTTCCTGTTATCGATGGACACGATCGCGGGTGAGGCTACGCACCAGATCATCGGCGGGCCGCGCGGCGTAAGCGAGGAGGTATACGCAAGCTTGCGGGTCGAACATGACATCCGCAAGATCGCGCCAGTGGTTGAGGGCGTTATTACAGTGGACGGCAGGTCACTCACGTTGTTGGGCATAGACCTCTTCGCCGAACAGGACATCCGCAGCTTTACCCGCAACGCGCAATCAGACGAGCAGACGACCTCCAGCGCCGAGTCCCTGTTCACAGGCTTTCTGATCGCACCTGGCGTCGTAACGACCTCGGGACGGACGGCCGCGCAGTTGGGGCTGAACGTGGGTGAGACTTTTGAACTTGTTGCGGGCGGACGGACGCGCGTGGCCGAGTTGCTGGCGACCATTGCGAGCGAAAACAGCGGCAGTATCGATTTCCTGCTGGTTACCGATATAGCAACCGCTCAGGAATGGTTGAATCAGGCGGGCTGGCTGAGTCGCATCGACGTGCGCATCGATGACGGTGACCAGGCTGCGCTCGATACGCTGCGTGCCGCCCTGCCCGACAGCACACAGCTACTATCCGCGGCCGGGCGCACGCGCTCGACCGTCGAGATGAGCAAGGCATTCATGACCAATCTAACGGCCATGAGTCTGCTGGCACTCCTCGTCGGTTTGTTCCTGATCTTTAACAGCGTCAATTTTTCGGTGCTGCAGCGGCGTAGCCTGATCGGCGTGTTGCGAGCACTGGGATTAACGCGCCGACAACTGTTGGCAATGATCCTCGTCGAGGCCTGCGTGCTGGGCGCCCTCGCTGCAGTGCTTGGCGCTATTCTCGGCATTGCGCTGGGCGAGCTACTCCTGGAACTGGTCTCGCGCACGATCAATGATCTGTACTTCCGCGTCAGCGTGACCAGCGTCAGTGTCGAACCGTTCTCGCTCGTCAAAGGCATCGTCGCCGGGATCGGCGTGGCGCTTGTAGCGGCCGCGTTCCCGGCCATCGAGGCAACGTCTTACCAGCCAAGGCTCGCGCTCACGCGTTCGTCGCTTGAACGCCGGGCACGCCGCGTCCTGCCTGCCGTGACATTGATCGGCGTCGTGATCATGGCTGCAGCCGCTTTGCTAATCGTCGTATCGGGCAGCAACCTTGTCGCTGGGCTGGCAGCCGTGTTTCTGCTGATTCTCGGATTTGCGCTTTGCGTCCCCCTTTTCGTGAGTTACTCATCAACTCTCGCCGCGCCTCTCGCTGAAAAACTCGGTGGCACCACGGCACGCATGGCGGTGGCAGGCATCGCCTCAGGACTGTCGCGGACTGGCGTCGCAATTGTCGCACTGGCGGTCGCGGTGGCAGCAACCATCGGCGTCAGCATCATGGTCGACAGCTTCCGCGGCTCGGTGAGCGCATGGCTCGAGCAGACTCTGCAAGCTGATGTTTACACCGGCGCGTTGCGCGGCAGCATGGATCCGGCGCTCATTGCGGCTATTCGAAACCTCGACGGCGTGGAGGACATCAGCACACGCAAGCGCGCGTGGGTTGAAGACACGAACGGGCGCACGCAGTTACGGGTCTTCGAGATGCCGCCCGCGAGTTATGTGGGCGCCGAGCTTCTCGATGCCGATCCCGCCGTGGCCTGGCCCGCATGGGAATCGCGTGATGCCGTGTTCGTCTCCGAGCCCTACGCTTACCAGAATGGCGTCCACGCAGGCGACACCATAACCCTCCCTACCGATCACGGCTCTCGGGAGTTTGCCGTCGCGGCAACATTTCAGAGCTACGACATTAATGCCAGCGGCATCATGATGAGCCGCACGACCTATGCCCGACACTATTCTGATGACACGATCGACTCGTTGGGCCTCTATCTCGCTGACGGTATCGAAGCCGCTGCGATTGTGGCGCAGGTCGAAGGCCTGAGCGCGGACCGGCAACGACTGTACGTCGGCTCAAATGCCAATCTGCAGCGCGAATCGATGCGTATCTTCGACCGCACGTTCGTGATTACAGACGTGCTCTACTGGCTCACGCTCTGCGTTGCTTTTATCGGCATCCTGTCCGCGATGCTCGCACTGCAGCTGGAACGCGCCCGCGAGTTCGCCACGCTGCGCGCACTCGGCATGACGCCGACCCAGGTCGGCGTCATGATCACAGCACAGACTGGCATTATCGGCTTATTAAGCGGGCTCGCCTCGCTGCCGCTTGGCGTTGTTATGGCTTACGTTTTGATCAAGGTCATCAACCGCCGGGCATTCGGCTGGCAGATCGACATGAGTGTCGCTCCCGGTATTCTCGCGCTATCGCTCGCTTTCGCGGTCGGCGCCGCCCTGCTTGCCGGCCTTTACCCTGCCTATCGCGCGGGCCAGAGCCAGCCCGCGATCGCGATGCGGGAGGAATAAGATGAAACACACGCTCATCGGTCTGGTCGTTCTTCTATTCACAACAGCAACGGTCGCCGACAAAGGCGAGCCGCCGTCGCAACTTGCTGATCTGCTGGGGGCCGAAGCCGATGCGGGATTCGCGAGAGCGCTGGAACCTCGCGAGTTCCTGTTCCCCGCTGATCATGGCCCGCATCCCGAGTTTCGCAATGAATGGTGGTACGTCACCGGAAACCTCGACGATGAGGACGGCGAGCGCTTCGGCTTTGAGCTGACTATCTTCCGCTTTGCGCTCGCGCCATCGTTAGCAGAGTCGGTTTCAAAGTGGCGCACCCGGCAGGTCTACATCGCGCACCTGGCCATCACTCATGTCGAGGACGAGCGTTTCTATGTCGCGCAGCGCTACTCACGTGCTGCGTTGGGATTGGCGGGGGCTAAGGCTGCGCCGTTTCACGTCTGGATCGACGACTGGTCGATCACCCAACAGCCCGATTCTGATGCCTGGCAATTGAGTGCCAGCGACAGCGACTTCGGTATCGATGTCGAACTGCGGGCGCTTCAGCCGCCCATCCTGAACGGCATTGCTGGCCTCTCGCAAAAGTCGGCCGACCCGGGGAATGCCTCGTACTACTATTCGATTACGCGACTTGGTACTCGCGGGACTATCCGCATCGGCAAGCAAGAGCGCAAGGTATCCGGTCTGTCCTGGCTCGACCGCGAATGGAGTACGAGTGCACTCGCCGCCGAGCAGGTCGGCTGGGACTGGTTCGCGCTGCAGCTCTCTGATGGCAGCGACCTGATGTTCTACAGCTTACGTAAGAACGACGGGACACATGATGCCGCGAGCGCAGGCACATTCGTCAGCGCAGATGGCGACAACTCACACCTCTTTGCAGATGATGTCGAGATCACTGTGCTCGATATCTGGGAGAGCCCGGAGGGCGGCACCTATCCCGCGAAATGGCGTCTCGCCGCGCCGCGGTTGGGACTCGACGTGACCGTAACACCCGTGATGCCCAACCAGGAACTCTTCACGACCGTGCGCTACTGGGAAGGCGCCGTCGACGTAGAAGGCACGCACAGCGGCGAGACTATTACGGGCCGCGGCTATGTGGAACTGGCCGGTTACGCTCAGTAGAACCTGTATTGACTCGACGGATGCCTGCGACAGCTTGCGGCGCTGCGCGGATTGTTCTGGCGCCAACCCATGCTGGCGCTGCTGTTAACGCTGGCGATGCTTTCTCTGGCGGGCATTCCACTCACCGCGGGGTTTATTGGCAAGTTTTATATCTTCCAGGCCGGTATTAGCAGCACATTATGGGGACTAATCG
>RCNF010000252.1_pt1 | contig 26945 bp, 36 predicted proteins | sample 2041311 | NCBI WGS metagenome assembly RCNF01 (sample SAMN09708228, study PRJNA481090) | Marine sediment metagenome, whole genome shotgun sequencing project. | biome: marine sediment; feature: ocean; material: sediment; isolation source: Sewage treatment plant 2 marine sediment (STP2) ...
ATGCGCTATGTAGGTGGAGGTCACAAAAAGAGATACCGAATTATTGACTTTAAAAGAAATAAAGATGGAATCCCTGCTACGGTAAAGACAATTGAATACGATCCTAACCGTACAGCAAATATCGCATTGTTGAATTATGCTGACGGTGAAAAGCGATATATTATTGCTCAGGCGGGAATAAAAGTTGGACAAACTGTGATATCAGGAGAAAATGTTGCTCCAGAAATTGGTAATGCAACCACTTTAAATAATATTCCATTAGGTACTGTAATATCATGTATCGAGTTGCATCCAGGTGAAGGAGCTGTTATGGCTCGAAGTGCTGGTTCTTTTGCACAATTAATGGCGAGGGAAGGTAAATATGCAACTGTAAAATTACCATCAGGTGAGACTAGAATGATCTTAGTGGCTTGTAAAGCCACAATTGGAGTTGTTTCTAATTCTGATCATCAATTATTGGTTTCTGGGAAAGCAGGTAGATCAAGATGGTTAGGGAGAAGGCCACGTACAAGAGCAGTAGTTATGAATCCTGTAGATCATCCAATGGGTGGTGGTGAAGGAAAAGCTTCTGGTGGACATCCAAGATCTAGAAATGGAATTCCGGCTAAAGGATTTAAAACTCGTTCTAAATCTAAGGCAAGTAATAAACATATTATAGAACGTAGAAAAAAATAAGAGATAAAGTATGGCACAAAGGACCTTATGTTTTCCATAAATTGGAAAAAAAAGTACAAACTAATGTAGATTCTAATAAAAAATCTGTTATCAAGACTTGGTCAAGAGCTTCAATGATTACTCCTGATTTTGTGGGTCAGACAATAGGTGTACATAATGGTCGCCAATTCGTTCCGGTTTACATAACTGAAAACATGGTAGGTCATAAGTTAGGAGAATTTTCACCAACTCGTTCTTTTAGAGGACATGCAGGTGCAAAAAATAAAGGTAATAAATAGTAGGAATCATGGGAGTTCGAAAAAAATTAAGAGCAGAGCAGCTTAAAGAAGAACGTAAAAATAAATTTTTTGCGAAATTAAATGGCTGTCCTACGTCACCAAGAAAAATGCGTTTAGTGGCTGATTTGGTGAGAGGAGTTGAAGTTGAAAAAGCACTTGCTATTTTGAAATTTAGCCCTAAAGAAGCGGCACGTAATTTAGAAAAATTAACATTATCAGCAATAGCTAATTGGCAAGCAAAAAATGAAGATGCAAATATTGAAGATGCAGGTTTGTTTGTAAAGGAAATTTATGTTGATAGTGCAACAATGTTAAAAAGATTAAGACCAGCACCACAAGGTCGTGCTCATAGAATTAGAAAACGATCTAATCATGTCACGTTAGTATTAGGTGCAAAAAATAATGTAAGCAATTCGTAAATAGTATGGGACAAAAAACTAATCCAATAGGAAATCGTTTAGGAATTATCAGAGGATGGGAATCTAACTGGTATGGTGGAAATGACTATGGCGATAAACTTGCTGAAGATGATAAGATAAGAAAGTATATTCATACTAGATTATCAAAGGCAAGTGTTTCTAGAGTAATTATAGAGCGTACACTTAAACTTATAACTATTACTATTACAACTGCACGTCCAGGGATCATTATTGGTAAAGGAGGTCAAGAAGTAGATAAGTTAAAAGAAGAGCTTAAGAAAATTACAGGTAAAGAAATACAAATCAATATTTTTGAAATTAAACGACCAGAATTAGATGCTTTCTTAGTTGGGACAAGTATTGCACGTCAAATTGAAAATAGAATTTCATATAGACGGGCCATAAAAATGGCCATAGCTGCTACAATGCGAATGAACGCAGAGGGAATTAAGGTTCAAATTTCAGGACGTTTGAACGGAGCCGAAATGGCACGTTCAGAGCATTACAAAGAAGGGAGAATTCCTCTTTCAACTTTTAGAGCAGATATTGATTATGCACTTGTTGAGTCACATACTACTTATGGTAGAATAGGTGTGAAAGTATGGATTATGAAAGGTGAGGTTTTCGGAAAAAGAGAATTATCTCCTTTAGTTGGCTTGTCAAAAAAACAAGGTAAACAACGTAATAAGGGAGACAGAAGGCCTCAAGGAAGAAAATAATTTTTTTATATTTTAGAAAATGTTACAACCAAAGAGAGTAAAATATCGTAAAGTACAAAAAGGTAAAGGCAATATGAAAGGTATTTCCGGTAGAGGTCATACACTTTCTAACGGTATGTTCGGGATAAAATCTTTAGATCAAAATTTACTGACGTCTCGTCAAATTGAAGCAGCTCGTATTGCAGCTACTCGATTTATGAAAAGACAAGGAAGTTTATGGATTAAAATATTTCCGGATAAACCGATTACAAAAAAGCCTTTAGAGGTTCGTATGGGTAAGGGGAAAGGTGCTCCAGAATATTTTGTAGCAGTTGTTAAACCAGGAAGGATTTTGTTTGAAATAGGTGGTGTACCAATGGATGTTGCAAAAGAAGCATTACGTTTAGCGGCACAAAAACTACCGGTTAAAACTAAATTTATCGTAGCAAACAATTACGACGTTAACGCCTAATATATTAGAAGATGAAACAATCAGAAATTAAAGAATTGTCTGTAGCTGAATTGCAAGAGAAAATAACAGCGTTAAAGAAGAATTCTACAGACCTTAAAATGGCACATGTCATCTCTCCATTGGAAAATCCAATTCAATTGAGAGATATAAGAAAAACTGTCGCGAGAATTGCCACCGAATTAACTAAAAGAGAAGTACAATAATTGTATTCGTAATTACAAGATGGAAAAAAGAAATCTTAGAAAAGAAAGAATAGGAGTTGTGTCAAGTAACAGGATGGAGAAATCTATTGTTGTTAATGAAGTTTCAAAAGTGAAACACCCTATGTACGGTAAATTCGTATTGAAAACAAAGAAATTTGTTGCACATGACGAAACAAACGATTGCAATATTGGTGATACTGTCAAAATAATGGAAACACGCCCATTAAGTAAAACCAAACGTTGGAGATTAGTAGAAATCTTAGAAAGAGCTAAATAATTATGTTACAACAAGAATCAAGATTAAATGTAGCCGATAATACTGGAGCTAAAGAAGTAATGGTAATTCGTGTGCTGGGTGGAACTAAAAGACGTTACGCTTCTGTAGGTGATAAAATTGTAGTTTCAGTAAAAGCTGCCACGCCTAACGGAACTGTAAAGAAAGGACAAGTTTCTAGTGCTGTTGTAGTTCGTACCAAAAAAGAAGTACGTCGTAAAGATGGATCTTATATTAGATTTGATGACAACGCTTGCGTTTTATTGGATTCTACTTCTGGTGAAATGCAAGGTACCCGTGTTTTTGGGCCGGTAGCTAGAGAACTTCGTGAAAAACAATTCATGAAAATTGTATCATTAGCACCTGAAGTGCTTTAATAAGTTTACAAATTATGTCAAAGTTAAAGATAAAAACAGGAGATACGGTTAAAATAATAACTGGTGACGAGAAAGGGCAAGAAGGAAAAGTTGTTAAAATTCTTAAAGATAAGAATAAGGCAGTTGTAGAAGGTGTTAATATGGTATCTAAGCACACTAAACCAAGCGCTCAAAACCCTCAAGGGGGAATTTCAAAATTTGAAGCTCCTATTCACGTTTCTAATTTAATGATATTAGAAAAAGGAGAAACCACGAAAGTTGGTTATAGAATGGAGGGAGATAAAAAAGTAAGATTTTCAAAAAAATCTAAAGAAATTATATAGTTATGGGATACGTACCAAGACTTAAAGAAGATTACAAAAGTAGAATTAAAGCTGCTTTGACTGAAGAATTCGGTTATAAAAATGTAATGCAAGTACCTAAATTACAAAAAATTGTAATTAGTAAGGGAGTAGGAGCAGCAGTTGCTGATAAGAAATTAATAGAATATGCGCTTGATGAGTTAACAAAAATTTCTGGTCAAAAAGCAATTTCTACTATATCTAAAAAAGACGTGGCCGCATTCAAGTTACGTAAAGGAATGCCAATTGGTGTTAAAGTAACTTTGCATGGTAATAAGATGTATGAATTTTTAGATAGATTAGTTACAGCATCATTACCACGAGTTAGAGATTTCAGAGGCATAAAAGCAACTGGTTTCGATGGAAGAGGAAATTATAACTTAGGAATTACGGAACAGATTATTTTTCCTGAAATAGATATTGATAAAGTAAACAAAATTGGTGGTATGGATATCACATTTGTTACTTCAGCAAATACGGATAAAGAAGCAAAATCATTATTACACGAATTAGGTTTACCTTTTAAAAAGAATTAAGAGATGGCAAAAGAATCAATGAAGGCCCGTGAGGTTAAAAGAGCGAAAATAGTAGCTAAATATGCTAAAAAAAGGAAAGCTTTAAAAGAAGCTGGAGATTATGAAGGATTACAAAAGTTACCTAAAAATGCATCACCAGTTCGAATGCATAATCGTTGTAAGATAACAGGAAGACCTAAAGGTTATATGCGTCAATTTGGTGTTTCGCGTGTTACATTTCGCGAAATGGCAAATCAAGGATTAATACCTGGAGTTAAAAAAGCAAGTTGGTAAAATTATAAATTGGTTTCAGGTTTAATCCCGAGTACTCGGGATTAAAAACCAAAACCGTAAAATTAATAAATATGTATACAGATCCTATAGCAGATTATTTAACAAGAATAAGAAATGCTGCAAATGCAGGACATAGAGTAGTTGAAATACCAGCCTCTAACTTAAAAAAAGAAATGACTAAAATCTTATTTGATCAAGGTTATATCTTAAGCTATAAATTTGAAGAGAGTAAAGTTCAAGATAATATTAAGATTGCTTTAAAATATGATAAAATTACAAAGCAACCAATTATAAGAAATTTACAAAGAATTAGTAAACCAGGGTTGCGTAAATATGCCAATGCTTCTGACATGCCAAGAGTTTTAAATGGACTTGGAATTGCGATAGTTTCAACATCTAAAGGTGTAATGACTAACAAAAAGGCTCGTCAGGAAAATATTGGTGGTGAAATTTTATGTCACGTATATTAAAAAGAATTAAGAGATGTCAAGAATAGGAAATAATCCGGTAGCAATTCCAGAAGGAGTAACAGTTGAAGTTATAGACAATGTTGTTACTGTAAAAGGAAAATTAGGAGAATTATCTCAAGAATTTTCTAATGTAACTATAAAAGTGGAAGGCGAAAATATACTAGTAACCCGTCCATCAGATAGTATAGAGAATAAAGCTAAGCATGGTCTTTATAGATCTCTTATGTTTAATATGATTGAAGGTGTTTCTAAGGGATGGACCAAGGAGTTAGAGCTAGTTGGTGTTGGATATAGAGCAAGCAATCAAGGTCAAAATTTGGAATTAGCGTTAGGTTACTCACATAATTTTGTGATGCATATAGCTCCTGAAGTAAAAATTGAAACTATTTCAGAAAAGGGTAAAAATCCTATAGTTAAATTAACTTCCTTTGATAAACAATTAGTAGGTCAAGTTGCGGCAAAAATCCGTTCGTTACGTAAACCTGAACCGTACAAAGGTAAAGGAGTTAAGTATGTTGGTGAAGAATTAAGAAGAAAAGCAGGTAAATCTGCATAAATCGATAAAATCGAAATAAAATGGCATTATCAAAGCTACAAAGAAGACAAAGAATTAAGCATAGAATCAGGAAAATTGTTTCTGGAAATGCAACAAAGCCTAGGCTTTCAGTTTTTAGAAGTAATAAAGAAATAAGTGCTCAATTAATTGATGATGTTGCAGGTACAACTATAGTGGCTACATCCTCAAGAGAAAAAGGTATTGTTCCAAATAAAGGATCAAAAATTGAAACTGCTACCCTTGTTGGAAAAGCGTTAGCAGAAAAAGCTAAGAAAGCTGGTATTGAATCAGTAGCTTTTGATAGAAATGGATTTTTATATCATGGTAGAGTTAAAGCTCTAGCTGATGGAGCAAGAGAAGCAGGATTAAAATTTTAATTAAGATTATGAATCAAAAATACGGAAACGTTGAAACAGTAAAACCAAGCGGTTTAGAATTGAAAGATCATTTGGTTGGAGTACAAAGAGTTACTAAAGTAACTAAAGGGGGTAGAACTTTTGGTTTTTCTGCAATTGTTGTAGTTGGTAATGAAGATGGTGTAGTAGGTCATGGTCTAGGTAAATCTAAAGATGTTGCTTCTGCTATTGCTAAGGCAATTGAGGATGCAAAGAAAAATTTAGTTAGAATACCAATTATTAAGAAAACTTTACCTCATGAACAAAAAGGAAAATATGGTGGAGCTAGAGTATTCTTAAAACCTGCATCACACGGTACAGGTGTTATTGCTGGTGGTGCTGTACGTGCAGTCTTGGAATCTGTTGGTGTTCATGATGTTTTATCTAAATCTCAAGGCTCTTCTAATCCGCACAATGTTGTTAAAGCTACTTTTGATGCTTTATTGCAATTACGCGATGCAAATAGCATTGCAAAGGAGAGAGGAATTACCTTACAAAAGGTTTTTAATGGTTAATAAGTAGGATATAATGAAAAAAGTAAAAGTTACCCAAGTTAGAAGTAAAATAAGACGCCCTCAGAACCAAAAGTTAACATTAGAGGCTTTGGGGTTGCGTAAGATTGATCAAGTAGTTGAACATGATGCTACTCCGACAATACTTGGAATGATAAATAAAGTTAAACACTTGGTTTCGGTAGAAGAAGTAAAATAAGATATAGTTATGGAATTAAATAACTTACGACCTGCTAAAGGTTCAGTTAAAAATAGCGGTAAAAGAATAGGTAGAGGTCAAGGTTCTGGTAAAGGCGGTACTGCTACCAGAGGGCATAAAGGTGCTAAATCACGTTCGGGCTATTCTAAAAAGATTGGTTTTGAAGGAGGTCAAATGCCTTTACAGCGTCGAGTACCTAAATTTGGTTTTACAAATATCAACCGAAAAGAATATCAAGGTATTAACCTAGATGTTCTTCAAGGAATGGTAGATAATGGTTCAATTAAAGATACTGTTAATTTAGAAGTTCTTTTTGAAAACCGATTAGTGCGTAAAAGTGATCTAGTAAAAATATTAGGTAGAGGTGAGCTAAAAGCAAAATTAAATATTACGGCACATAAATTTACTGCATCTGCTAAAGAAGCTATTGAAAAAGCTGGCGGAACAGTAGTAACATTATAAAGATTATTACGTATAGATGAAAAAATTTATAAGTACCATACAAGATATTTGGAAAATTGAAGAACTAAGAAATAAAATTATTCTTACTCTTGGATTAATGGTAGTTTACCGTTTAGCGGCTCAAGTACCGTTACCGGGAATTGATCCTACTCAACTATCTGGCCTTCAAGATACAACTAGCGGTAATAATCTATTAGGATTATTAAACATGTTTACAGGTGGAGCATTTGCTCAGGCATCTGTTATGGCATTAGGTATCATGCCCTACATCTCAGCATCTATTGTAGTTCAGTTAATGGGTATAGCGGTCCCTTATTTGCAGAAATTACAAAAGGAAGGTGAAAGTGGACGTAAAAAAATTAACCAAATCACGAGATGGCTAACCGTTGGAATACTTATTATTCAAGCTCCGGCCTATATAGGTAGTTTACCTGCTTTAGGAATTCCGCAAAGTGCTTTTTTACTAGGTAATGGCCCATTATTTTGGTTCTCATCAATTTTATTATTAACAACAGGTACGGTATTTGCGATGTGGTTAGGTGAAAGAATTACTGATAAAGGTATTGGTAATGGTATCTCTCTGTTAATTATGATTGGTATTATTGCTAGGCTACCTGCAACGTTTATGCAAGAGTTAACCTCACGAGTAGAACAATCAACAGGTGGTTTATTAATGGTGTTTATTGAAGTTGTGATATGGTTAGTTGTAATTTTAGCAAGTGTTTTGTTGGTGACAGCCGTCAGAAAAATTGCAGTTCAATATGCAAGAAGAACGGTAGCTGGTAATATTCAGGATGCTGCAGGTGCAAGACAATATATTCCATTAAAGTTGAATTCATCAGGTGTAATGCCTATCATATTCGCTCAAGCATTAATGTTTGTACCGGGATTATTAACTAAATCTGAAAATTCTATAATTAATGCAATTGGTATTGAATTTACAAATATGTTTGGATTGTGGTATAATGTTTTATTTGCAGTTTTGATAATTATTTTTAGTTATTTCTATACTGCTATAACCATCCCTACAAATAAAATGGCAGATGATTTGAAAAGGAGTGGTGGTTTTTTACCGGGAATTAGACCTGGAAAAGAAACGGCCGATTATTTAGATACTATATTATCGAGAATAACCTTACCCGGATCAATTTTCTTAGCACTTTTAGCAATATTACCAGCTTTGGTAGTTAAAACTGGTGTGCAACAAGGTTGGGCAATGTTTTATGGAGGAACATCATTATTGATTATGGTAGGAGTTGCCATTGATACAATTCAACAAATAAACTCACATTTATTAAATCATCATTATGATGGTTTAATGAAAACTGGAACTAAAAGAAAGTCAGTAACGTAATTATGGCAAAGCAACAAGCAATAGAGCAAGATGGAACTATCAACGAAGCATTATCAAATGCTATGTTTCGTGTAGAGTTAGAAAATGGCCATATAGTTACAGCTCATATTTCTGGTAAAATGCGTATGCATTATATTAAATTATTACCGGGAGACAAAGTAAAATTAGAAATGAGTCCTTACGATTTATCAAAGGCTCGCATAACTTACAGATACTAAAAAAATACGGATGAAAGTTAGAGCATCAATAAAAAAAAGAAGTGCCGAGTGCAAAATAGTGCGCAGAAAAGGCAGGTTATATGTAATTAACAAAAAGAATCCTAGATTTAAACAAAGACAAGGATAATTATGGCAAGAATAGCAGGAATTGACATACCAGAAAATAAAAGAGGGGTTATTTCATTAACTTATATCTATGGTATCGGTAGAAGCAGAGCTAAAGAGATTTTAGCTATTGCAAAAGTAGATGAAAGTACAAAAGTTCAAGATTGGACTGATGACGAAATAGGAAGAATTAGAGAACAGACCGGATCGTATACCATTGAAGGAGAACTTCGTTCAGAAACTCAATTAGACATTAAACGTTTAATGGATATTGGTTGTTACCGAGGTATTCGTCATAGAATAGGACTTCCTTTAAGGGGTCAAAGAACAAAGAATAATTCTAGAACTAGAAAAGGTAAGAGAAAAACTGTTGCTAATAAAAAGAAAGCAACCAAATAATAGCTAAATAATTATGGCGAAAACAAGTTCAAAAAAACGTAAAGTTATAGTTGATGCTATTGGAGAAGCACACATTAAAGCATCTTTCAATAACATTATAATCTCTTTAACTAACAAAAAGGGAGATGTAATTTCTTGGTCATCTGCTGGTAAACAAGGATTTAGAGGTTCTAAAAAGAACACTCCTTATGCTGCACAAACTGCCGCTGAAGATTGTGCTCAAGTAGCTTTTGAAGCAGGACTTAGAAAAGTAAAAGTTTATGTAAAAGGTCCAGGTAATGGTAGAGAATCTGCCATTAGGACAATTCATAATGCAGGTATTGAAGTAACTGAAATTATTGATGTTACACCATTGCCACATAATGGATGTAGACCACCCAAGAGAAGAAGAGTATAATTAATTTTAAAAAGAAAGGATTTTTAGATTATCGAAGGATTAGCCTTAATTCATAATCCCTTTCCCTAAACAAATAAAAATGGCAAGATATACAGGACCAAAAACTAAAATTGCACGCAAATTCGGCGAGGCAATCTTCGGAGATGATAAATCTTTCGAAAAACGTAATTTCCCTCCGGGGCAGCACGGTAACAACAGACGTCGTGGTAAAAAGTCTGAATATGCTATCCAGTTAATGGAAAAGCAAAAAGCTAAATATACATACGGAATTCTTGAACGTCAGTTTAGAAATTTATTTAAAAGAGCTTCAAGAAGTAAAGGTATTACTGGTGAAATCTTATTACAATTTTGTGAATCTAGATTAGACAATGTAGTATACCGTTTAGGAATTTCTCCTTCTCGGAGTGGTGCTCGTCAATTGGTATCTCACCGTCACATTACTGTAAATGGTAATTTAGTAAACATACCATCATATTCTTTAAAACCAGGTGATGTTGTTGCTATTAGAGAAAAATCAAAATCACTTGTAGCAATTTCAAATTCATTATCTAACAACAGTAGTGTTTATGAATGGTTAAATTGGAATTCTGATATTATGCAAGGAACTTTTGTAACAGTACCGGAAAGAATTCAAATTCCAGAAAATATTAACGAACAATTTATTGTGGAGTTGTACTCTAAATAATTAAAGATAATAGTTAAACTTATGGCAATATTAAATTTTCAAAAACCAGATAAAGTAATAATGATTGAATCTACTGATTTTGAAGGTAGATTTGAATTCAGACCTTTAGAACCAGGTTATGGTTTAACAATAGGTAATGCATTACGAAGAGTTTTATTATCTTCTTTAGAAGGATATGCAATTACTTCTTTAAGAGCTGAGGGAGTAGAACATGAATTTTCTACAATAAAAGGAGTAGTTGAAGATGTAACTGAAATTATTCTAAACCTTAAACAGGTTCGCTTTAAGCAGCAAATAGAAGATACTGATAATGAAACAGTTTCTATTGCTATTACAGGCAAAGAGCAATTAACTGCTGGTGATTTTCAGAACTTTATTTCTGGTTTTCAAGTCTTAAATCCTGATTTAGTGATATGTAATATGGAGAAATCAGTAAAATTAGATCTTGAAGTTACTATTGAAAAAGGAAGAGGATTTGTTTTATCTGAAGAGAATAAAAAATCAAACGCTCCATTAGGAACAATTTTTACTGATTCAATTTACACACCTATTAAAAATGTAAAATATGCAGTAGAAAACTTTCGGGTTGAACAAAAAACTGATTATGAAAAATTAATTTTTGACATAGTTACTGATGGTTCAATAAATCCTAAAGAGGCATTGACAGAAGCTGCAAAAATACTAATCCATCACTTTATGTTATTCTCTGATGAAAGAATTACACTTGAAGCAGATGAAATTGCACAAACAGAATCATATGATGAAGAATCACTTCACATGAGGCAATTATTAAAAACTAGATTGATTGATATGGATCTTTCAGTAAGAGCTTTAAATTGTTTAAAAGCTGCTGAAGTTGATACTTTAGGTGATTTAGTTTCATTTAATAAAAATGACCTAATGAAATTCAGAAATTTTGGTAAGAAATCATTAACTGAGTTAGATGAACTAGTTAATGTAAAAGGGCTGACTTTCGGGATGGATTTGAGTAAATACAAATTAGATAAAGAATAAGCCAAGAACGCGATGAGACACGGAAAGAAATTCAATCATTTAGGAAGAAAAACAGCGCATAGAAAAGCGATGTTGGCTAATATGGCTTGTTCATTAATTGAGCATAAACGTATTAACACTACGTTGGCCAAAGCAAAAGCTGTAAGACAATTTGTCGAACCTTTAATTACAAAATCTAAAGCGGATACTACACATAACAGAAGAGTTGTTTTTAGTTATTTAAGAGATAAATATGCCGTTACTGAACTGTTTAGGGAAGTAGCTACTAAAGTAGCTGATAGACCAGGAGGTTATCTAAGAATCATAAAATTAGGTAATAGGCAAGGCGATAATGCTGATATGGCTATGGTAGAGTTGGTTGATTATAACGAACTTTATAATCCTAACAGTAAGAAGAAAAAGTCTACACGTAGAAGAGGTGGTAAAAAGAAATCTGAAGCTGTAACGGTTGCTCCAACTAAAGAGTCAAAATCTTCTGAAGAGGAAGAATAAACTATGTTAACACATAATGCAAATATTTAGGATAAGCTTCAATAGCTTATCCTTTTTTTATTAAAAAAAACAAATTATCGTAACATGAAAAAAATAATTCAAATAATAGTAATATTTAATGTTTTGATTGGATATGGTCAAGCAGATTTTTTGTTTGGTAGTGGGGCGAATTCTTCTGCTAATATGGGTTCAAATTATGTTGGAACATATCTTAATAAAGAATTTAATAATTCCTTAATGACCAAAGTCCAAGGTACGCCTTATTTGTTTGAAGATTGGAAGACTTTTGCTATAATAACCACTCAAGATGATAATAAATATAAGATCAGAAATTTAAATTATGATTCCAAATTAGATTTATTTGTAGCTAAGATATCGTTTGATTCTATCTTTACCTTTAATCCAAATTTTTTAAAATCTGTTGTAATTAATAATAGACCGTTCAAAAAATATTTGAATCAAAAATCAAGTTTGTTTAACTATTATGAAGTTATTTCTGAAGGAGAAAAGGTTGAATTACTTAAAAGAAATATTAAGGTTATTAGACAAGGAATAATGAACCATTTAACGATGGAGAAAGAAACTGATTATTATATCCTACGAATAAAATATTATGTTAATGATCATGGGAAAATTAAGGAACTACCATTGAAAAAAAAGAATGTATTACAAACATTTGGAGATCAATCACAAAAAGTGAAGAAGTTTTTATCTGAGAATAATCTTTCGATAAAAAAGGAAAATGATTTGATAAAAATATTTGAATATTATAATTCACTTTAATATTTTAGTTTACAAAAAGTAAACACTAATTTTCTATCCGATTTTTAAATTTATTTATGAGAAAAATTGTAAAGTGTGTTATTAAAATATTCGGATACATTTTGGAAAATACAGATAAGCTTGTTCAGTAATTTAAGTTGATAAAACAAAATTTTAACTAGACCAATGAAATATACACAACGTGATAAAGCAATTATTCTATTAGCAGATGGCACTGTGTTTGAGGGTAAATCAATTGGTATAGAGGGCACTTCAACTGGTGAAATTTGTTTTAATACAGGAATGACCGGTTATCAGGAAATTTTCACTGACCCCTCGTATTTTGGTCAACTTATGATAGCAACAAATGCTCATATTGGGAACTATGGTGTCAATGATGATGAAACAGAGTCAGAAGGCATAAAAATAGCAGGATTGATTTGTAGAAATTTCAGTTTTGAATATTCTAATAAAAATGCGAACGGTTCTTTGCTCGATTATTTTGTAAAGCAAAATTTAGTTGCTATTTCAGATGTCGATACAAGAGCGTTGGTAACTTATATTAGAGAAAATGGTGCCATGAATGCAATCATTTCTACGGAAACAAACAATATTGAAGATCTAAAACAAAAATTAGCTGAAGTACCTGATATGGAGGGCTTGGAGCTAGCTTCAAGAGTTTCGACAAAAGACCCTTATTATTTTGGTGATGAAAATGCAACCTATAAAATAGCAGCTTTAGATATAGGTATTAAGAAGAACATTTTAAGAAATCTGGCAAAAAGAGATGCTCATATTAAGGTATTTCCTTATAATACTTCCTTTGAAGCAATGAGTAATTGGAATCCTGATGGCTATTTCATCTCCAACGGTCCAGGTGACCCGGCACCATTGGCCGAGGCTCAATTAGTAGCAAAAGAAATTATCAAGAGAAATTTACCATTGTTTGGTATCTGTTTAGGGCATCAAGTTATTGCAATAGCAAATGGCATATCTACCTATAAAATGTATAATGGACATAGAGGGATAAATCATCCCGTTAAAAATTTGATTTCTGGTAAGGGAGAAATAACTTCTCAAAATCATGGTTTTGCTATTAGTAAAGAGGATGCCGAGGCAAATCCTAATGTTGAAATTACACATTTACATTTAAATGATAATACGGTAGCTGGTATTCGTATAAAAGATAAAAAATGCTTTTCAGTGCAATATCATCCTGAGGCAAGCCCTGGTCCACACGATTCGGCTTATTTGTTTGATCAGTTTTTTGAAATGATAAAAAAATAAGAGTTGAACAAACTTTAATTGGTCGAAAACGTTATCGAATATAAATCTGATTTTAAGGTTTATAACCACAACAATTTTATAAATTTGTATTATTAATTTAATCTAAGTAATACAATAAAAATGAGCATAATAATTAGTATCCATGCACGTCAAATTTTTGATTCAAGAGGGAACCCAACTGTTGAAGTTGACGTTATTACTGAAAACGGAATATTGGGAAGAGCAGCTGTGCCTTCTGGTGCATCAACTGGTGAGCATGAAGCTGTAGAGCTTCGTGATGGAGGTAAAAACTTTATGGGTAAAGGAGTGTTAAACGCGGTTAAAAACGTTAATACAATAATAGCCGAAGAGTTGTTAGGAGTATCGATTTTTGAACAAGAATTGATTGATAAAATCATGATCGATCTAGATGGTACCCCTAATAAATCAAAATTAGGAGCCAATGCTATTTTAGGAGTTTCTTTAGCAGTAGCTAAAGCAGCTGCTAATGAATTGGATATGCCTTTATATCGTTACGTTGGTGGTGTTTCAGCTAAAACGTTACCCGTACCGATGATGAATATTATTAATGGAGGTTCACATTCTGATGCTCCTATTGCTTTTCAAGAATTTATGATAATGCCTATTAAGGCAAAAAGTTTTAGTCATGCTTTACAAATGGGGACGGAAATTTTCCATAATCTTAAGAAAGTATTGCATGATCGTGGTTTAAGTACAGCTGTTGGTGATGAAGGTGGATTTGCTCCAACCTTGGATGGTACAGAAGATGCAATTGAAACTATTGCGAAAGCAGTAGATAATGCAGGATATAAATTTGGAGATGAAGTGATGATCGCTTTAGATTGTGCTGCGGCTGAATTCTATGTAGATGGAAAGTATGACTATACTAAATTCGAAGGTGATAAAGGAGTGATTAGAACTTCTCAAGAACAAGCTGAATATCTGGAAGAATTATGTGCTAAATATCCAATTATTTCCGTTGAAGACGGAATGGATGAAAATGATTGGGATGGATGGAAAGTTCTTACTGAAAAAGTTGGTAAGAAAGTTCAATTAGTGGGAGATGATTTATATGTAACCAATGTTGAAAGATTATCTCGTGGTATTGAGAATGGAATTGCAAATTCAATTTTAATAAAGGTAAATCAAATAGGAACATTAACTGAAACAATAGCCGCCGTTAATATGGCTAAGAATGCTGGATTTACATCAGTAATGAGTCACCGTTCAGGTGAGACTGAAGACAATACAATTGCTGATTTGGCAGTTGCATTGAATACAGGCCAAATTAAAACTGGTTCTGCTTCTCGTTCAGATAGAATGGCTAAGTATAATCAATTACTTCGTATTGAAGAGGAGTTAGGTGACGTGGCTTATTACCCTCAAGAGAACGCTTTTAAAGTGTAAATTTTAATAACTTTATTAACAAAGGCCAAATTCATAATTGAATTTGGCCTTTGCTTTTTATAAATGGTATTTATTTAGGTAACAAAGATTACAGAACTACTAATAAGTGACAATTATCATATTAAATTTGGGATTTTGACATTATATTTGAGAAAACGCTTCAAAATTCTAACAAATATTACCAATTTATTATGAGTAAACTAAAGCAGAAACTTTTTAAGAAGATCAAAGAACATCGTCCAAGAACAGCAAGATTATTGAACGAATATGGTGATAAAGTTGTTGATGAAGTTACAGTTTCACAGGTAATCGGTGGAATGCGTGGTGTAAAAGGCTTAGTTACAGATATTTCTTATTTAGATCCATTAGAAGGGATACGTTATCGTGGTTATACACTTCCAGAGGTATTAGAAAAGTTACCTAAACCAAAAGGTGCAGATATGCCATTTGTAGAGGGACTTTACTATTTACTTCTAACAGGTGACATTCCAACGGAAAAGCAAGTAAAAGAAGTTACACTAGACTTCCGTAATAGGCGAACCATCCCTCGTTATGTTTGGGATGTTATAGATTCGTTTCCAAGTGAGAGTCACCCAATGGCAATTTTATCTGCAGCTGTGATGAGTTTACAAAGAGAATCACATTTTACTATACGGTATAGGAGGGGTATGAGTAAGAAAGACTACTGGAAGTGTACCTATGAAGACGCTACAAACTTATTGGCTAAAATGCCCTTAATTGGAGCATATATTTACAATAAGTTATATAAACCGGAGTCAGGACATCGATATCCGAATCCTAATTTAGATCTGGGTGGAAATTTTGCTTACATGATGGGCAAAGAAAAACCTTATGATGATGTAGCCCGTATGTATTTCATAATTCATGCTGATCACGAAAGTGGAAACGTTAGTGCTCATACCGGTCATTTAGTGGCAAGCACCTTATCAGATGTATATTATTCAATCTCAGCCATGATCAATGGTTTGGCAGGCCCATTACATGGATTGGCAAATCAGGAAGTTCTACGATGGCTTCAGGGTTTAAAAGATCAGATGAATGGTAAGATCCCTTCTGAAAAAGAAATGAAAGAATATGTCTGGAATACATTGAATAGTGGACAGGTTATCCCGGGTTATGGACATGCCGTGTTGAGAAAAACTGATCCACGATACTCAATACAGCGAGAATTTTGTTTAAAACATATGAAGGATGACATTTTGTTTAGGTATGTAGACGCTTTATACAAAGTGGTTCCTGATGTGCTTAAACAACATGGTAAAGCAAAAAATCCATGGCCTAATGTAGATGCACAGTCAGGAGTCGTACAATGGCATTACGGTGTAACTCAATATGATTTTTATACTGTTTTATTTGCAATCGGCAGGTCATTTGGAGTGCTTTCAAATATTGTATGGGACAGGGCATTGGGTTATTCATTAGAAAGACCTAAATCGATTACTACAGACATGCTAGAAAAAATGGCTGAAAAAAGTTAAGGTTACCTTCTTAAGTTGTTAATGAATTTATTAATTGTAATTAATAATTCTTCTTATCTAAGCAATTACCAAAGGGTAATTGCTTTCTATTTGGGGCATTAATAATTTATTAATCAAAAAAGTAACAGTAATTTTCGTATTTTAGCTTTCGCAAAAAAAATAAATTTTATAATAGATGTCAAATAAAGCTACTTTAGAAGTTAACGGTAAAAAACACGAATTTCCATTAGTTATAGGAACAGAAAAGGAGGTTGCAATAGATATTAAAGAATTAAGATCTGCAACTGGTGGAATAATTACACTTGATCCTGGATTTAAGAACACTGGGGCTTGTGAAAGTGCAATTACGTTTTTAGATGGAGAAAAAGGAATCTTAAGATATCGTGGATATTCAATTGAGGAGTTAGCTGAAAAAGCAGATTTTTTAGAAGTAGTTTATTTATTGATATTTGGTGACCTACCAAACCAGGAACAACTTGATAAATTCGATTATGATATAAAAGCTAATTCCATAGTTGATGACGATGTTAAAAAGATTTTGGATGCATTTCCTAGATCAGCACATCCAATGGGCGTTTTATCATCTTTAACAAGTGCCTTAACTGCGTTCTATCCTTCTTCCGTTGATGTAGATTCAGAAGAGGATATGTATAATAGTATTGTAACAATATTGGGTAAATTCCCTGTATTGGTTGCATGGACTATGCGCAAAAAACATGGTTTGCCTTTAGATTATGGTGATGAAAGTTTAAACTATGTTGAAAATGTCATGAAAATGATGTTCGATTTACCGAATAAAAAATATGTTCAGAACCAAGTATTGGTTGATGCTTTAAATAAATTATTGATTCTTCATGCTGACCATGAGCAAAATTGTTCAACCTCAACTGTTAGAATTGTTGGTTCATCAAGAGGAGGATTATTTGCTTCCTTGGCTTCAGGTATTTCGGCACTATGGGGTGCATTGCATGGTGGAGCAAATCAAGCAGTTCTTGAGATGCTTGAAAGTATTAAAGCGGATGGTGGCGATACCAAAAAGTATATGGCAAAGGCAAAGGATAAAAACGACCCTTTCCGTTTAATGGGATTTGGACATCGCGTATATAAGAATTTCGATCCTCGTGCAAAAATTATTAAAGTAGCTGCAGATGAGGTATTAGAAGATCTTGGAATTGAAGATCCAGTTTTGGATATAGCAAAAGGTTTAGAACAAGTAGCACTTAAAGATCCTTATTTTGTGGAAAGAAAATTGTATCCTAATGTCGATTTCTATTCTGGAGTCATTTATAGAGCTTTAGGATTGCCTGTAGAAATGTTTACAGTCATGTTTGCATTAGGTAGATTACCTGGATGGATTGCACAATGGAAAGAAATGAGATTAAATAAAGAACCAATTGGTCGTCCAAGACAATTATATACTGGTAAAACTTATAGAGAATTCACCAAAATTAAAAAGAGATAACAAAAATCTAATATTATAGAAGCTTCATTTAAATATGAAGCTTTTTTTTATCTTAGCCGCATGCTGAAATTAAACGTAAAAAACGAAACATCTCTGTTAAGAGCAGTAGTATTAGGAACTGCAAAAAGTAGTGGGCCTAATCCAACTGTTGAAGAAGCCTATGATCCAAAATCAAGAGAACATCTTATTGCCGGAACTTACCCCAGAGAAGAAGATATGATCAAGGAAATGGATGCTGTATGTGAAGTATTTAAAAAATACGGAGTAAAAGTTTTTCGCCCTGAGGTTATAAAGGATTGCAACCAGATCTTTGCGCGGGATATTGCGTTAGTTATAGAAGATTTTATTATTGACTGTAATATTTTACCAGAAAGGGAAAGAGAAATAGAGGCCATTCGATATGTTATTGATCAAATAAATCCTGAAAAAATAGTAAGGTTACCAAAAGAGGCTCATATAGAAGGGGGTGATGTGATTCCGCACAATGATTATATTTTTATAGGAACTTACACTGGACATGATTATGCTGACTATATTACAGCCAGGACTAACAGTATTGCTGTAAATGCTATAAAGAAACTTTTTCCGCGTAAAAAAGTAAAGTCTTTTGAATTAAGGAAATCAAATACTGATGCCCGAAATAATGCACTACATCTTGATTGTTGTTTTCAACCTGTTGGAGATGGAAAAGCCATTTTACATAAAAATGGGTTTTTAATTGAAGAAGAATATGAGTGGTTATTGAATTATTTCGGCAAAGAAAATGTTTTTGAGATCACCAAAGATGAGATGTACAATATGAAGAGCAATATTTTTTCCATTGCTCCGAATGTAGTAATCTCTGAGATCAATTTTACAAGGCTCAATAAATGGTTTGAAAATCAAGGAATTACAGTAGAAAGTGTTCCTTATGCCGAAATAGGGAAACAAGGAGGTTTGTTGCGTTGTTCAACTATGCCGTTGATCCGGGATTAAGTTTTAAAGAAATATGTGGTAAACTATTGGTTTTCCATATTTGAAGTGAAAGACTCTTGATTATTTTTTTTCTCTGATAACAATGATATTTTGATTCCCGCTTTTTATGATTAACAAAATTTCATTTTTTATAATAATTTTTTCTGTTAGCGGTATTTGGGCGCAGCAAGATAGCCTGAATCTAATTAAATTAAAACCAGTCATCCTCAATGTTTCTCGTATTGCAGAGAGCCTGGAAAATTTACCTATTTCACTTTCTCGCTTAGATTTTAGGGAAAAACAAGATCTAAAACAACAACTTTCATTTAATGAATATTTATATAATGTACCTGGTTTATTTGCCTTAAATGCCAATAATTACTCTCAAGATCTTCGGGTATCTATACGTGGTTTCGGTGCTCGATCGGCTTTTGGTATCAGGGGGATAAAAATACTTGTTGATGGTATACCAGAAACAACGCCAGATGGACAAGGACAGATAGATAATCTGAATTTATCAATTATTAAGGATATAGAAATCATAAGAGGGCCGTCATCATCTCTTTATGGCAATGCTTCAGGCGGAGTGATTAGTATAAAAACGATCGATGATTTTGATGAAAATTTTCTTAAGGCAGGATTAACCTATGGTAATTATGACATGCAGCAATATCAGATGGCGTTTGGGTTGAAGGGAAAACAAACCGATTATGTTTTTCATGCAAACAGAATAACCACAGATGGTTTTAGAGAACAAAGTAGTTTTGAGAACTACAATTTTAATTTTAGAATTCATCACATGTTTTCCACATCTTCTGAGCTTAATATTTTACTCAATTACACTGATAGCCCAATGGCTGAGGATTCGGGTGGATTAACCATCGATGAAGTAAATGAAGACAGGAGACAAGCAAGACAGCGCAATGTAGATTTTAAAACAGAAGAGTCAATAAAGCAGTTTAAAATCGGGACTCATTTTATCCATCAATCTAATAAAATGATCTTTAGCACTTATGGGTTTTATTCATTTAGAGACTTTTATGGTTTATTACCCTTTGAAGATGGGGGTATAGTTAATTTGGATCGAAACTATTTAGGTAACGGAAGTAATTTTACCTATACCCATAAAATTTCGAATCGTACTAATAAATTCCAGATCGGTTATGATTTCGCAATACAACAAGATAAAAGATTACGATACATTAATTTAGAAGGAGTTGAAGGAGAAAAGTCATTTGATCAAAAGGAATCATTTATGTCATTTGGATTTTTCGTTTTAGATCATTATTCTTTTGGAGATCTTCTAGTACGATTTGGTATTCGATATGACAGAGATCATTTAAAAGCTAAAGATGAGTTTATCACAGATGGTGATGATACTGGTGAGATTTTATTGAACTCCTTTAATCCAAGTATTGGTTTGAATTATAAAGTGAATAACAATAATCATTTATTTTCTAATTTTTCAACAAGCTTCGAAACTCCAGCATTAAGCGAACTTTCAGCGAATCCATCCGGTGAAGGTGGTTTTAATGAGGAATTAAAAGCCCAAAGAGCACGTAATTTTGAATTGGGATATAAATTAAAAGGTAAAAACACACTTTCAGAAATCACTTTGTTCTATATCGAGACGGATAATGATCTCGTACCATATGAACTCGAAAATTTTCCAGATCGAACTTTTTTTAGAAATGCCGGTAGTAGCAAAAGGAGAGGTTTAGAATTATTTTATTCGCAAGACTTAGTTAAAAATCTAAAATTAAAGACAAGTTATACCTATTCAGATTTTAAATATTCTGCCTATGAAACTTCTTCGGGTAATCTTAATGGCAAATACTTACCCGGTATACCGAAGCATTTAGCAACATTGTCAGTTGATTATCAAACTAAAGCAGGACTTACATTAAGTTTACAGTCTAAATATGTAGGCGACCTTTATACTAATGATAGTAATTCAGTAAAGGATGACGATTATAATCTTGTTAATTTGAATGTTGGATTTAAAATTAAGACCAAACAAATGGTGTTGTCACCATTTTTAGGGATTAATAATGTCTTTGACACTAAGTATAATGACAATATTAGAATAAATGCCTTTGGTTTAAGGTATTATGAGCCTGCACCAGGATTCAATATTTTTGGAGGGATTCGAGCTCAACTCTAGGAGCATTTTCGAGTTGCTAAATAACAAATAACCCTATTTATTATAAAGAATATTTTTGTGAACTATTTAGATGGGTTCATTAATTAGTAAAAAAAATATGACTAAAAGTAAGAAAAACAGTACAAAAAGTAATGTTTATTTGTCATTATGATTTATTTGTTTTACATTTACATATAAATTTAAAATTAATTAGAATGAAAGTAAATTATTTGTTTCCCAGTAAGTACAAAAAAATCGGTTGGTTCATCTTCATTCCAACCTTGATTTTTGGATTGTATACAATCATCTATGAATATGAACCTGCTTTGTTAGACATGGATGTATTTGCCATATTTATTGATGAATTTTTCGATGAACCCAAATTCTTAGGTATTATCAATAATAATATTTTAAATGAACTATTAGGAATCTTGATGATTATCAGTTCTATTTTGGTTGCATTTTCTAAGGAAGTAGATGAAGATGAGTTTATTTCAAAACTTCGATTAGAATCTTTAGTATGGGCAACTTATGTTAATTATGGAGTACTGTTGTTGGCTTTTTTGTTAGTTTATGATTTATCTTTTCTTTGGGTAATGATTTTTAACATGTTTACAATATTGATATTCTTTATTATCCGATTTAATATACAAATTCGAAAATTCAAAAAATCAATTCAAAATGAAGAATAGTATTAAGGTAGAACGAGCCAAAAAGAATATAACGCAAGCACAATTAGCTGAACTAGCGAAAGTAAGCCGCCAGACTGTGAATGCCATGGAATTAGGTAAATATGTTCCATCTACGGTTCTTTCATTGCGCTTAGCAACAATATTTGGTGTGGAAATAAGTCAAATATTTGAACTAGAAGATTCTGACTGGGGCTAGAAAAAAGGGTTCAATATTAAAATTTGTTTTAATATTGAACCCGATTCAGATATGTGTTGTATTCTAAGGTAATCGTTATTGCTTTAGGATTAGCAGAATTGTTGAATTGAATTAAGGTAATATCGTTTTCTCCAAATTTATTTTATTTCAAAATTGCATTTTCAACAATTATCGGATAAATGTAACCTGCACCATATTCCTTTTCTAAGGCTACGGTACCCTCAAATATTACAATGTCTCCAACCTTAACTTCCTCATGTGTTGTAAAAGTAAGATCAGATTTTCCTGAATGACTTGTTCCATCTTTAAGATGCACCCAATTGCGATCCATAATTCCTGCATTGATCTTAACTACTTGGCCTCTTATTATAATTTTTTTATCGGCGTAATTATCGCGGTTTTTCATGAGCTCCGCAATCCGAATTCCATCGGGTGCTAAATCGACATTAATAATGGGTTTTTTTTCTTGATCTTTCAGTTTATTATGTAAGGAATCATTTGGTATAGATTCAGTTTTTAATTTCATGCCACCAAGATCTTCTACAAACAAAATTCGGTCAAATGTACGGTCTAACTCCTCACTTTTAAAATCTTTCATTTCAAGTGCTTTGTTGTAATATAAATGATCATCAACTTTAATATCTACTTTACTAACAGCTATCCAGTAATCCTCTTTATTTTCATTGACAAATAAGTAGGTATATGTGCTGGCTTGCAGGACTTCTTTGACCTTGACCTGGTGTGTTTTTGGCTCTTTATTTAATGGAGCATATTCTTTATTTTTATCTTTACATGAAGACAAAAAAACAAAACTAATAATTATTGCAAATACTAATCTCATAATGTTTTATATTGATAAATGTGATTGTTAAAAGAATGTACAACAAAGATAAAGTAAAAGCTGTGTTTAATAAATTTTAAGGGAGTTTAATTGCCATTATTCTCAAAAAGAAAGTTGTAATAATAGCAACGATCTAAACGTAAGTTCTTTCATATGATTTATCTGTTAATTGTATAGATATACACAATCCTTCAATTATAGAATCTAGTTTTTCAAATAAAAAAAGAACTGTTTATTTATCCCTTTTAAAATTCCATTTATAGGTGTTTAAAAATACCGAAATTATTAGCAGAAACTGTTCATATATTACTATTCTTTTATCTACTTTTGTTTCCAAATAATAAATATTTATTAATTTTCAAATTTATATTAAGACATGATAACGACTAAACTTACAGCAGAGCAAGCCATACAACTTGAAGACAAGTATGGTGCTCACAATTATCATCCACTACCAGTAGTCTTAAGTAGAGGTGAAGGGGTTTTTGTTTGGGATACTGAGGGTAATAGATACTATGATTTTTTATCTGCTTATTCTGCAGTTAATCAAGGACACTGTCACCCAAGAATTGTTGAAACTATGATCGAACAAGCAAAAGTTCTTCATTTAACATCTAGGGCATTTTATAATGATGCGTTGGGAGAGTATGAAAAATTTGTAGCTGAATACTTTGGTTTTGATAAGGTTTTACCTATGAATACAGGGGCAGAAGGTGTAGAAACGGCTATGAAAATAGTAAGAAAATGGGCTTATACCAAAAAAGGAATCCCACAAAATAAGGCAAGAATAATTTTTGCGAAAGACAATTTTCATGGAAGGACCATATCTGTGATTTCTGCTTCAAATGATCCAGAAGCTAAAAATGATTTTGGGCCATTCACACCTGGTATATCAAGTATTGCATATAACGACCTGGAGGCTCTTGAAAAAGAATTGGAAGATCCTAATGTGGCTGCTTTTATTGTTGAGCCTATTCAAGGAGAAGCTGGCGTTGTAGTTCCTGATGAAGGGTATCTCACAAAGGCTCTTGCCCTTTGCAGATCTAAAAATGTATTATTTGTGGCTGATGAAATTCAAACAGGTATTGCAAGAACTGGAAGGATATTGGCGTGCGATCATGAAAATATTAAACCTGATGTATTGATTTTAGGAAAGGCATTATCAGGAGGAGCTTATCCAGTATCAGCCGTACTTGCTAATGATGATATTATGATGTGCATCAAACCCGGAGAGCACGGTTCAACCTACGGTGGTAATCCAATGGCATGTAAAGTTGCCATGACGGCATTACAAGTTGTAAAAGACGAGAATTTAGCAGAAAATGCAGAAAAGCTTGGAAAATTATTTAGGGATCAACTACGAAAAATAGATTCTGAAATGATAACCTTGGTTAGGGGGAAAGGGTTACTTAATGCGATTATAATTCAAGAAAAGAATGGCAAGAGCGCATGGGATGTTTGCTTAAAACTAAAAGAAAATGGCTTGCTTGCTAAACCAACTCATGGAGATATAATTCGGTTCGCTCCTCCTTTGGTTATTACTGAAGAACAAATTTTGGAATGTGTTTCCATTATTGGAGAAACAATCAAATCTTTTGAATAAATTTACGAAGGATAATTAATAAAGGGTGATCAACGATCACCCTTTATTAATTCTTTATTCTTTCTTTATTCGTAAATCATCGTCATATTGTTGCAACCATAACCGCCTTAATAGTGTGCATTCTATTTTCTGCTTCATCAAAAACAATTGAAGCATCAGATTCAAACACTTCATCTGTAACTTCCAGTCCGTCTAAACCGAACTTATTGAATATATCCTCTCCAACACTCGTTTTTCTGTTATGGAAAGCAGGAAGACAATGCATGAATTTTACGTTTTCATTATTAGTCATTTCCATTACCTTCTTATTGATCTGATATGGTTTCAATAACTTAATTCTTTTTGCCCATTCTTCTTCCGGTTCCCCCATTGATACCCAAACATCAGTGATAATGAAATCACAATCCTTCACGGCTTCTGAGACATTTTCCGTGATAAGAATTTTGGCTCCTGATTCTTTGGCTATATCACTCACCTTTTTTACTAATCCTTTATCAGGCTGTACTTCTGCCGGTGCAGCAACCCTAACGTCCATTCCCATTTTGGCACCTGCTATCAGCAAAGAATTACCCATATTATTTCGCGCATCTCCAAGATAGGCATATTTTATTTCTTTTAATTTTTTATCACAATGTTCTTTCATGGTCAGAAGATCTGCCAAAACTTGTGTAGGATGATACTCATTTGTTAAGCCATTCCAAACGGTAACTCCGGCATTTTTTGCCAAAGCTTCAACTATTTCCTGACCAAATCCTCTGTATTCGATGCCATCATACATTCTTCCAAGAACCCTGGCCGTATCTTCAATAGATTCCTTTTTTCCCATTTGTGATCCTGTTGGTCCTAAATAAGTTGTTGTTCCACCGAGATCATGACTTGCTACTTCAAAAGCACATCTTGTTCTTGTTGAAGCTTTTTCAAAGATCAGTGCAATGTTCTTGCCGTTAAATAAAGGTTTTAATTTCCCTTTTTTCTTTTCTTTTTTCAATTTTGCCGATAGTGCTAAAAGGTATTTTATTTCATCTTGTGAATAATCTAATAAGGTTAGAAGATGTTTTCCTTTTAATCCTTTTTTAATTTCAGCTTTTGTTGCTTTGTTCATAAAATTTATAATAAGTATTCATTTAACATTTAAGTTTTAACCTTCATCATATTTCATAGTGATCTTGGTTCCGAAATTTCTATTTTCTAGTTTGTTCGATTCGGTAATTACGCTTTTTTCTCCCCCATTCTGAATAAATTCGAGTGCAGCCTCTATTTTAGGTTTCATACTTCCTTCTCCAAATTCCCCAGATTCCAAATATCGCAAAGTATCATTCTTATCAAGGAATTCAGCTATCTCCTGATTTTCTTCTCCATAATTGAGATATACGTAGGGAACATCTGTCAGAATATAAAACTCATCTGCTTTGATCCTTTGTGCCAAAAGCGAAGAAGCCATATCTTTATCAATAACACCTTCAACTGGATATAACATACCAATATCATCTCTATATACCGGTATTCCACCTCCTCCAACTGTAATCACAATAACGCCTTCATTGGCAAGTCTTGCGATTGAATCACGGTTAAATATTTCTATAGGATTTGGTGAGGCAACTACTCTACGATAAGAACCTTTTTGCTTGGAAGTTTCTTTGAATATCCACCCCTTTGAACTTTCTAAGGCTAACGCTTTTCCTTTGGAATATAATTGCCCTATCCTTTTAGTCGGATTATTGATGGCCGGATCGTTTTTATCAACAAGAACTTGAGTCACCAATGTAACCACATCCCTCTTTAATCCTTGTTGTTTTAATAAATTTCGCAAGTTCCTTTCTATCATATAACCAATACCTCCTTGAGAATCTGCAACACAAATATCAAGCGGCATTTGTGCAATATTATAAATTTGCTCTCCAGCTTCATTTCGCATGACAATATTTCCGACCTGAGGACCATTACCGTGAGATAAAACAATATTATAGCCTTCCTTTATCATGTAAACTATATTTTTCAATGATTCCATGACATTGATATCCTGCTCCTGGATTGTTCCTATTTGATCACTTCTTGAAATGGCATTACCACCGAGAGCAATAACGGCTAGTTTTTTCATATTATTTGTTTCACTAAAAATTAAATTGCAATAGTAAAAATTGGCGATAAATGTAATTTATTTTTTTCATTTGAAAGATAGGAAAGCATATTAATTTTATATCAAATAAAAATGAAATTATATCCTTCAATAACAGTCTATTACAATGATAATGATTAATGAAAAAATAATAAAATTAAATAGTTATTGCCCATATA
>RCNF010000233.1_pt1 | contig 26922 bp, 28 predicted proteins | sample 2041311 | NCBI WGS metagenome assembly RCNF01 (sample SAMN09708228, study PRJNA481090) | Marine sediment metagenome, whole genome shotgun sequencing project. | biome: marine sediment; feature: ocean; material: sediment; isolation source: Sewage treatment plant 2 marine sediment (STP2) ...
TTTACACCCGCTAAATATATGCATGAATGGATTAATCGTGTAGAGCGTGTAGGTAACCTTAATTATCCGGATCAGGCTCGAAGAAAAAAACTGAGTGGCACATTAATCCTGGATGTTGTCATAAACGCTGACGGTAAGTTGCTTAAAACAGATTTACGTCAGTCTTCAGGTCACCAGATTCTTGATGATGCGGCAAAACGTATTGTTCAACTAGCTGCGCCCTTTTCTGCCTTTTCTAAAAAACTTCGCAAAGAAGCTGATGTCATACATATTACACGTAGCTGGGAATTTTTGAACAACAGTCGTATTCGCACACGCTGAGCGCTTTACATGATGGTGGTTTTTGGTCATGGCAAAGGCACAGTGTCGGATATACGCAGAATACACATTGTAAATGGGCATTTTGAGACTATTTTTAACGCCTCCATGGCAAAAGAGATGCTTAGTCCAAAGATCTCACATAACACACCCTAAATATTTATGACTAAGACAGAACAATCTGAGACAACAAGTGGTGATAACCTGATCGGACATTTTCTTATCGCCATGCCTTCACTAAATGACGGCTTTTTTAATCAGGCAGTCACCTATATCTGTGAACATGATGAAAATGGTAGTTTTGGTATTATTATAAATCAGCAAACAGGCATAACCCTGAAACAAATTGCCAAAGAAATGGCGCTTGAAACCGAAAACATTTTCGATGACAAGCAGCCAGTCTTTATTGGTGGCCCGGTTGATCAGGGGCGTGGCTTTATCCTTCACCGACCAGCAGGTAACTGGCAGTCCAGCCTTAAGGTAGACGATAACATTGCCTTAACCACCTCAAAAGATATTCTACAGGCAATCGTTAATAATGAAGGCCCGAAAGATAATATTGTGGCCTTAGGTTATGCCGGCTGGGCAGCCGGTCAACTGGATAGTGAAATAGCAAGCAATACCTGGTTAAGCTGCCCGGCAGACGAACAGATTATTTTTAATACACCCGTAGAAGAACGCTGGAAAGCAGCGGCAAAATTAATTGGTATTGACCTGTCATTATTAAGCAGTGATACCGGACATGCCTGATTATTGTTACTGCTAGAGACACTTAAAAATACAACAACAATTCTTCCGCAAATGAACGCAAAAAACGCAAATAAAAGCACTTTAATATTTTTTACTATTTGCGTTTATTTGCGTTTATTTGCGGACCAAAAAAGTTTTTACGTTTCTTCAATTTCAAACCCATGAAGATAACCAGTGTTTTAGGTTTTGACTACGGCAAAAAACGTATCGGCCTTGCTACCGGTCAAACCATCACTTTTTCTGCCACCCCCTGTAAAACGCTGAATCAGATCAATGGTAATCCTGACTGGCCCGCTATCGAAGCTGAAATCCAGCAATGGAAACCTCAGGCATTAATTGTAGGTATGCCCTATTTTACCGACGGCAGCGAAAATAAAATGACAGCGGCTGTAAGACAATTTTGTTATGAACTGGAAAAACGATTTAAACTGCCGGTGATAGAAGTCAATGAGGCCTTAAGCTCCCAACAGGCCGAAGAAATACTCAAAGAAAATATAAAAATAAATAAGCAGAATAAACACGAGATTGATAGAATGGCGGCGGCAATCATTGTGCAGCGCTGGCTAAATCAATATATGTCCATGGATGGACGGTAGTAGGGTAACGCATATGTACAGGACGTACGGTAGTAGGACAACGCATATGTACAGGACGTACGGTAGTAGGACAACGCAGGAGCAGTTGTCGAGGAGAAGCTGTCGAGGAGCGGTTACCGAGGAGCAGTTGCCGAAATGTAGACCAAACCAAATTACAGAGTAACTTCTCACCGTAATTTGAAGAATGATGCAGGTACTACGCTGAGTAGTTACATTACAAACAACAAAAATTTTAGCGAAATCCTATGCAATCATTAGCCACACCAGATGAACTTCTGGCACAACTGGCAAAGAAAATACAAACCTTGCTTAAAGACAAGGCAATGGTTAACCCATTGATGGTCGGTATTCAAACCGGCGGCGTCTGGGTCGCCAGCCGACTACACCAGCAACTTAATCTTTCCGAAACACTCTTTTCCGACACACTGGCAACTCTGGACATCAGTTTCTATCGTGATGATTTCTCTCGCATTGGTATGAATCCCTTCGTAAAACCTTCACAACTGCCTCCTGATGTTGACGACCGCCATATCATTCTGGTTGATGATGTACTACATACCGGCCGCACCATAAGAGCTGCAATGAATGAATTGTTTGATTACGGTCGCCCGGCCAGCATAACCCTGGTTGTATTGTGTGATCGTAGCGGTCGCGAATTACCGCTACAGGCTGATATCGTTGGTCAACACATTGTTTTAAATGAAGGTGAACACATCAAACTGACCGGCCCGCAACAACTGGCATTCGAGTTACAACAGAACACAACACAAAATGTATCCAGAACCAGGGACTAAGCTTATATGGTAAACAAAGCAACAAAACCCACTGACACATTAATAGGACACGATGCATGGAATATTCAATTAGATAAAAACGGACATTTAAAACACTTCCTCACCACCGAAGGACTGGGCACAGACATACTCAACCAAATCCTGGATACCGCCGAAAGCTTTGCCAATATTAATGAAAAAAAGGTCAAGAAAGTACCACTGCTACGCGGTAAAACTATTGTTAATTTATTCTTTGAAGCCAGCACAAGAACACGCACCACTTTTGAATTAGCCGCAAAACGTCTCTCTGCCGATGTATTAAACATCAACATCAGCACCTCCGCGACCTCAAAAGGTGAAACCCTGCTCGATACCCTGCAAAACATTCAGGCGATGCACTGTGACATGTTTGTGGTACGTCATGCTGATTCCGGTGCAGCACATTACATTGCAAACAATGTTGCAGCCAACATAAGTGTAATTAATGCCGGTGATGGCAGCCACGCACATCCAACACAGGCAATGCTGGATATGTTTACCATTCGCAGAAATAAGGGAGCCAACTTTGGCAACCTTCGTGTCGCCATTGTTGGTGACATTTTACATTCTCGTGTTGCACGCTCACAAATACATGCTCTCAATACCTTAAACACAGGGGATGTTCGTCTCATTGCACCCAAAACATTATTGCCAGTTGGCATTGAAAGCATGGGAGTGAATGTGTTTCATGATTTAGAAACCGGCATTAAAGACGCTGATGTGGTGATCATGCTGCGCCTGCAAAAAGAACGCATGCAAGGCGCTCTACTGCCCAGTGAGCAGGAATATTTTAAGTTATACGGTCTTACTGAAGAACGTTTACGGGCGGCAAAAAGTGATGCTATTGTAATGCATCCCGGCCCCATTAATCGTGGTGTTGAAATTGACTCCAGTGTAGCCGACGGCCCCCGCTCCGTTATACTAGACCAGGTATCTTATGGCATTTCGGTACGTATGGCGGTGATGACGATGACCTTAGGCAGGGAGCCGGAATCAAATAATCGCAAGCAGGATAGCCATAAAAAAAATAGCCATACCGTCAACAAAGCGGATGGTGACTCGTGAGCAACAATTTAATAAACAGTATCCTGATAAAAAATGGACAGCTGATTGACCCGGCAAATAGCATAAACCAGCTCGCTGATATCCATATCATCAATGGCAAAATCGCGGCGATCGAACCCGCTAACAGCATCACGGAAAGCGACAACACACAAACAATCGATGCCAGCCAGCTAACCGTCATCCCCGGAATGGTTGATTGCTGCGCTCGTTTGCGTGAACCTGGGCTGGAACACAAAGCCACCATCGACAGTGAAACTTTTGCCGCAACCCGGGCTGGCATAACTACATTATGCTGCCCGCCGGATACCGACCCGGTAATCGACGAACCTGCCGTTGTAGAATTCATTAACCAGAAAACTGCAAATGCTGCACACAGTAAGGTTGTCATGCTCGGCGCATTAAGCGCTGGTTTACACGGTGAGCATTTAAGTGAAATCTATGCCTTAAAACAGGCAGGTTGTGTGGGCTTAAGTAACTGCCGCAAACCGATCGAAAATTCACTGATACTTAAACGTGCTTTCGCCTACGCAGCAACTTTTGATATGCGCGTATTCATTGAACCCGATGAACATTGGCTAAGTATTGGTGGTTGCGCTCATGAAGGCAAAATTGCCACACGACTGGGCTTAAAAGGCATACCGGTTTCTGCAGAAACCATCGCCATCGGACGCGCGCTGGAATTAGTTGCAGAAACAGGCGTAAGCGCACATTTTGGTCGTTTATCAAGCGCACAGGGCGCTGAAATGATCGCCCGCGCAAAAAACGAACAGCTTCCAGTCACTGCCGATGTTAGTGCACATCAGCTACACCTCACCGAATTCGACATCAGCAGTTTCAACAGCGTCTGCCATGTAAACCCGCCGTTGCGCACGCAGCGAGATCTGGAGGCACTACAAAATGCCGTTGCCAACGGCACCATCGATGCCATTTGCTCAGATCATCAACCCCACGATGTTGATGCTAAACAGGCTCCCTTTGCCAGCACTGAAGCAGGCATATCATCACTGGAAACCCTGCTGCCATTATGTGTCCGCCTTTCGCAGCAGACATCTTTAAATCTAAGTGGTGTAATTAACAGGATTACCTGTTCACCTGCAAACATATTAGGCATTAGTGCCGGCACCTTAGGCCTTGGCGCCAATGCGGATGTCTGTATTTTCGATGAAAACGAAGACTGGCAGCTAAGCCGTGATTCCATTAACAGTTGCGGCAAAAACTCACCGTTTCTTGGCTGGAATTTTCAGGGAAAGGTTAAACACACTATCGTTAATGGTAATTTATTGTTTAGTGAGTAAAAAATCTCCAGTCCACAGATGAACGCGGGTAAACACAGATAAAAAGTTATGTTTCTTGTATTTTTGTCAATATTTACCCGAATATTTCATAGGAATGCAGGGTTTTGGGGAATTATCCGGGCTAGTCATCCACATCGCCAGAACTATCTGGAAATTGCAGGGGTTCAAGTTTTTCTTCTTTGCCCTGTAATTCTTTGGTGCCACCACCAAAATTAATCTTCCACTCAAGATCACTCCTGGAATCCGCATTTGCCAGTGCAGCTTGCAGATCAATCTTGCGCAACTTAAACAGCTCGAATAAAGACTGGTCAAACGTTTTCATTCCCGACTCACTGCCTTTTGCCATAATCTCTTTAATTTCATGGAAATTACCGTCACGAATCAACTTGCTGATATAGGGGGTATTCACCAGTACTTCGACAGCAACAATACGACTACCGTCTTCCGTTTTAACCAGTTTCTGCGCCAAAATACAGTTTAAATTCAAGGACAAATCCATCAAAATCTGGTTGTGTGCATCACTTGAAAAGAAATTTAACAGCCTGTCCAGTGTTTGATCTGCATTTGTGGCATGTAATGTGGTTAAACATAAATGACCGGTGTCCGCGTAACGCAAAGCCGACTCCATGGTTGCTCTATCTCTGGCTTCGCCAATCATAATAACATCTGGTGCTTCACGCATCGCTTCACGCAAAGCATTATCAAACGACAACGTGTCCAGCCCCACCTCACGTTGGCCGACAATACATTTTTTATGGCGAAACATAAATTCAATAGGATCTTCAATGGTCAGGATATGACCACTTTCAGTCATATTCCGATGGTCCAGCATTGATGCCAGCGAGGTAGACTTACCCATACCGGTTGCGCCAACAACTAGCACCAAACCTTTTTGGCTCATGATCATGGTTTTATAAATCTCAGGCAGGCCAAGATCATCAAGTGTTGGGATATCCGCTTTTATATAACGAATTACCATAGAGACTTCACCGCGCTGCATATAAACATTGATGCGGAATCGACCCAGATCGATATAAGAAACACCCAGGTTTAACTCAAGGTTTTTTTCAAAATCTTTAATCTGTGCAGGTGTTAACAGATCATAAGCCAGTTTTTTTGTCATGCCCGGATTGAGCATGCTTTTTCCGACAGGACGCATGGAACCTTCGATACGAACACTCACCGGTGCACCTGTTGTGAAATACATATCTGACGCCTGTTGCTCAGACATTAATTTTAAATATGGTTGTAAATTCATCTGCTGCTCTTAGCTAACCTGTTTTACCTGCATGTATCATCTATTAGACTTAATACCTTACCTAGTGATCCAGCTCCATCAACGAATCCGTGTCTTATTGCCGTCATCTTGCATTGATATATTATCCAGCCCTTCCATTAAATCTTTATGACTGGAATCTTTACCTTCCAGTTTAATTTTCAATCGCAGGTCATTTACGGAATCCGCATTTCTTAATGCGTCTTCATATTTGATCTGATCCGATTCGTACAAATTAAATAACGCCTGATCAAATGTCTGCATACCCAACTCGTTAGATTTAGCAATCAGTTCTTTAATTTCATGGACGTTACCCTTAAAGATCAGGTCAGACATCAACGGCGTGTTAAGCATAATTTCAACTGCAGCCATACGGCCATTACCCGATACGGTAGGAATCAAACGCTGAGAAATAAGACCCTTCAGGTTTAATGACAAATCCATCAATAACTGCTGTCGACGCTCTTCCGGGAAGAAGTTAATAATACGATCCAGCGCCTGGTTGGTACTATTAGCATGTAATGTTGATAAACATAAATGGCCCGTTTCAGCAAAAGCAATCGCGTGTTCCATGGTTTCACGGTCACGAATCTCACCTATCAATATAACATCCGGTGCCTGACGCAAGGTGTTTTTCAGAGCAATTGCATAAGATTCCGTATCAACACCGACTTCACGCTGGGTGACGATACAGTTTCCATGATTATGAATAAACTCAATCGGGTCTTCGATAGTAATAATATGACCATGGCTATGCTGATTACGATAACCAACCATTGCCGCCAGCGATGTCGATTTACCCGAGCTGGTAGCTCCCACAAAAATAACCAGTCCACGCTTGGTCATTGAAATATCTTTTAGTATAGGCGGCAGGTTCAGGTCTTCAAACAATGGGATTTCAGAACGAATAACACGTAACACAACCCCAACGGAGCCTCGCTGCGTAAAAGCATTAACACGAAACCGTGAAACCCCTGGCAGACTGATAGCAAAGTTACATTCCTGCATTTGCTCAAATTCTGCACATTGCTTATCATTCATAAGTGCACTGACCAGCACCTGTGTATGCTGTGGAGTTAGTGACTGATTTGACAATGGCATCATCGATCCATCTACTTTTATCGATGGCGCTGCTCCAGCAGTAATGAATAAATCCGAACCATCTTTCTTCACCATCGTGCGAAGCAGATCGTGCATGTATTTTATTGCTTTTTCGCGATCCACTTAGGTCACTCCCGTTTTTATCGTTTGTATTACCGTTAAACCTTAAGTCGTTATAGACTAACTGATTATATATATGCCATTAAAAAAGATCTTTATTTGCAGCTTTCTTACGTGCTTCGTCCTTACTGATTAAACCGCGTGTTAATAATTCCTGCAAATTCTGGTCAAGTGTCTGCATGCCTATTGACTGACCCGTTTGAATAGCTGAAAACATTTGTGCAATTTTATTTTCCCGAATCAGGTTTTTAATTGCTGAGGTACCAATCATAATTTCATGTGCAGCAATACGGCCACCACCAATTTTTTTCAGCAATGTTTGCGAAATTACTGAGCGCAACGATTCTGACAACATCGCACGAACCATCTCTTTTTCTGCTGCCGGAAACACATCAACAATACGGTCAACGGTTTTTGCAGCCGAACTGGTATGTAAGGTACCAAACACCAGATGCCCGGTTTCTGCGGCTGACAGCGCCAGACGAATAGTTTCAAGGTCACGCATTTCACCGACCAGAATCACATCAGGATCTTCACGTAGCGCCGAACGTAAGGCCTCATTAAAGCCTAATGTGTCACGATGCACCTCACGCTGATTAATCAGGCTTTTTTTACTTTCATGCACAAACTCAATCGGATCTTCAACGGTAAGGATATGACCGTAATGATTTTCGTTCACATAATTCACCATACCAGCAAGCGTGGTGGACTTACCCGAACCGGTTGGACCGGTCACCAGCACCATGCCACGCGGTGTATCTGATATTTCTTCAAAAATTTTCGGTGCACCTAATTCTTCCAGGGTAAGTATTTTTGACGGAATGGTGCGAAAGACGGCTCCGGCACCACGATTATGATTAAACGCATTTACACGAAAACGTGCCAGGCCGGGAATTTCAAATGAAAAGTCAGTTTCCCAATATTCCTCATAAGTTTTACGTTGCTTGTCGTTCATAATGTCATACACCATGCCATGCACCGACTCGTGATCCATTGGATCAACATTAATGCGGCGCACATCACCATCAACGCGAATCATCGGCGGAAGTCCCGCCGACAAATGCAAATCTGATGCCCCATTTTTTACGCTAAATGCAAGTAACTGAGCGATATCCATCAAAATCCCCTGGTATTAATAATTAAGTACGCTTCATGACCCTTCTATTTATAGCTAAAAAACCTGCTTACTTCCTGTATTCGGTGACTATTTCACCAATATTTTTCTACCATATTTAGCACTTAGCCTGAGTATGCTAAAGTCCATTACTTATAAAACCTGTAAATGTGAGTTTAAAATGCCTGGTATTGGATTTATTGGCGGCGGAAATATGGCTGACAGCCTCATTGGCGGGCTAATTAATGCGGGCTATTCTGCCGCTAGCATAACGGTCTCAGAACCGGATGAAGCACGGCTGCAGACATTAAAAAAGCGCTATCAGGTTAAAGTAAGTCTCGATAATAATGAAACACTTAATTGTGAATTTATTATACTGTCAGTCAAACCACAACTATTAAAGACCGTATGCCTGCAGCTTGATCGCAGCAAGATAAATAATTCATTGTTTATCTCCATTGCTGCCGGCGTTAAAAGCACTGATATCAATCGCTGGCTCAATAACAATCAGGCAATAGTTCGATGTATGCCAAATACACCCGCTTTATTACAATGCGGTGCCACCGGTTTGTTTGCTAACGAATTAGTCACTGACACGCAGAAACAGCAAGCAGAAAAAATCATGCAAGCGGTTGGCATAACCATCTGGGTCGATAGTGAGGAGCAGCTAAATGCGGTTACCGCTGTATCTGGCAGTGGCCCAGCCTATTTCTTTTTAATGATGGAAGCCATGCAACAAGCCGGCGAAAAGCTGGGTTTAACTGCAGATGTAACACAGCAACTGGTGCTACAGACCGCACTGGGGGCAGCACGTATGGCCACAGAAAGTGATATTTCACCGGCCGAGCTGCGGCAAAGAGTTACATCCAAAGGCGGAACAACTGAACAGGCAATTTTAAGTTTTCAATCGGCAAATTATCAGCAGGTTGTTCTTGACGCGCTTACAGCTGCAAATAATCGGTCTATGTCACTAGCTGACGAACTCGGTTCAGACTAAATTATAACGTAACTACTAAGGTAGCACGGAGGTACAGGTTGTCGATTTATCAGGCTTCTGCAACAGGTTGCTGCAGTAGAGCTTACATGGCAAGGATTGTTACTACAATCCTGCGCATTTCCTCGATCCGACCCAGATGGACGTGGAAGTACGGAAAATGCAATATGTCCATGGATGGGCGAAGTAGGACAATACATCGTTACATGGCGGTAACTTATTAGGGCAACGCATATGTCCATGGATGGACGGTAGTAGGACAATGCAGGAGCTATTGTCGAGGAGCAGTTACCGAGGAGTAATGTTCAGTCACGGAGGCCAGATGTATTAACGCCCCATAATAAATCAATAAGCTGCGCCCTTTATTCTAAACACGCTGAATAGATACATAATAACTAACACTATATTTTGACAGGCCAAACTAATGAGTCAGGAAAATCCATTTATCTTTTTGATTGATACTATTTTCAGTATTTATATCGCCATCATGTTGCTGCGTTTTATTTTGCAACAGACGGGCGCCGATTTTTACAACCCCATATCACAATTTGTAGTCAAAGCGACCCAGCCCTTAGTGAAGGTTGCTCGACGTTTCATTCCCAGTATCAAAAAAATAGATACCGCGACACTGGCACTGGTATTAACCTTAATCATTTTCAAACTACTGCTTTTGTTTAGCATCGCTGGGCAACCGATTAACATAACACAGCTGTTAGTCAAAGGTCTGTACGACCTGGTATCGCTTAGCTTTGATATTTTTATTGTTGCTTTATTTGTACAGGCAATTTTAAGCTGGGTAAACCCGGATCCTTATAATCCAGTCAGTAGTCTTCTGCGCAGTCTGACTGCACCCGTACTTAACCCGATAAAAAGATATGTGCCGCCGATCGGCGGAATTGATTTGTCTACACTGGTTGGACTAATTGGCCTGATGTTTCTCAAACGACTGGTATTATCGCTGTTTCAAATTTTGTAAAAAAACATTACAAGACTTTTACCACAGAGGCACAGAGGAAAAAATTTTTGTTAGCGGCGCCGCAGGCGCAGCTAACAAAACCTTTATGTTTTTCTCTGTGCCCTCTGTGCCTCTGTGCCTCTGTGCCTCTGTGGTGAAATGCTTTTATTTCACCAGCGAGTTTAAATCGAAAATAGGTAATAAAATACCTAACACGATAAGTAATACCATTATCCCCATGGTTAAAATAATCACCGGTTCTAAAATACCAACAATATAAGCAATCAGGGTTACCTGCTCGCGTTCCAGCTGCACTGACGCACGCTCTAACATTTCTTCTAACTTGCCGCTGTTTTCGCCACTGGCAATAAGTTGCAATGTCATTGGCGGAAACAGTTTACTGTTATCAAGTGCGTTTTTAATGCCGCTACCTTCTCGCACTCTATCCGTTGCCTGCAAAATAGCCTCACGCATTGGCAGGTTGGCGACCACTTTTGCTGAAATTTTCATGGCTTCAATAACCGTCACCCCGCTACCGGTAAGAATACTGAAAGTACGGGTAAACATTGCCGCATTTAAGCCTCGTACCAGACGCTGAACTATCGGTAATCGAAATAAAAACATATGGTATTTCATAACAAAAGCCGGGCGTCTCAATAACACCTGAAAACCAATCACCACGGCAACAATAAAAAGCAACAGAAACATGCCGTAAGCAACCACAAAATCACTCATCGCAATCAAGGTTAATGTCAGCCCAGGTAATGCCTGACCGGTATCTTCAAAAACAGAAACCACCTGAGGCACAATGCTTGTCATCATAAAAACAACAATAGCCACTGCAAATAATGATAAAAATGCGGGATAAATTAATGCCTGCCTTACTTTTCCCTGAATTTCCTGGCGGCTTTCTGTGTAATCGGCCAGCCGTTCCAGTACCGTATCCAGATGCCCTGATTGTTCACCTGCATCAACGGTTGCACGGTACAACTCGGGGAAAACTTTAGGATAATCTGCAAGTCCTACTGCCAGTGAATGGCCTTCCAGCACACGAGAACGAATAGCAAAAAGCATACTTTTTATTCGTTGTTTTTCAGTTTGATTGGCAACCGCTGCAAGTGTTTCATCTAAAGGCAATGCGGCCTGAATCAAGGTAGCCAGCTGCCTTGTTAACAATGCCAGCTCCGTGGTACTTATACCGCGTTGAAACAAACGTGGCGTGGCGGCCACGCCACTACTTCTTTTACTTTGTGCTTTCTGATGACTTTCTGTTATCTCAAGCGTCATCAAGCCCTTGTCACGCAGAATCTGGCGAACCTGTCGAGAGGCATCCCCTTCAATTACACCTTTATGTTCTTTACCTTTTGCATCCAGTGCAATGTAATCAAAAGCAGCCATAAAAACTCAATGAAAAATGAAAAGCAAGTGAGGCGCAACCATTAGTTTTTGATGTGCGTTTTTAGTTTTGTATTATTCAATGTTTTTCAGTCGTCCCGACTAACACGTAACACTTCTTCCAGTGAAGTATTGCCGGCAAGAATCATGCGCTTGCCATCCTGACTTAAACTGGTGGTGATGGTTCGCGCATAGTCTTCCATCTCCTGCTCAGCTTTACCTTCGTGAATCATGTTGTGCAATTGATGATCTATTGGAATAAATTCATACAGGCCACTACGACCAAAATAACCCAGGTGATTACATTTGACACAACCTTCTGCACTATAAATTACCGTATGGTCATTGTCGTCGATACCCAACCACTCACGCTCTTTCTCGGTTATTTTGTGTGGTTTTTTGCAATGTGGACATAGATTTCTCACCAGCCGTTGCGCCATCACGCCGATTAAACTGGAGGCCAGTAAAAATTGCTCCACACCCATATCACGCAACCGGGTAATCGCACCGATTGCACTGTTAGTATGCAAAGTAGACAGTACCAGATGACCGGTCAAACTGGCCTGCACGGCAATCGATGCCGTCTCTAAATCGCGAATCTCGCCAATCATGACCACATCTGGATCCTGTCGTAAAATAGAGCGTAAACCACGGGCAAATGTCATATTAACTTTAGCATTTACCTGGGTTTGCCCGACACCATCAATGAAATACTCAATCGGATCTTCAACCGTTAGTATATTTCGCGATTTAACATTGAGCACGGTTAAACCCGCATACAGCGTTGTTGTTTTACCCGATCCTGTCGGCCCCGTCACCAGAATAATGCCGTGCGGCTTGTGCAACAACTGATAAAAATCATCATACACTTTACTCGACATACCCAGCTGCTCAAGATCCATGCGACCCGCCTGTTTATCAAGCAGACGCATTACCACACGCTCACCATGACCTGAGGGCAGAGTGGAAACACGTACATCAACTCCACGACCGGCAATACGCAGTGAAATACGGCCGTCCTGTGGTAAACGTTTTTCTGCAATGTCGAGTTTTGCCATCACTTTAATACGTGAGATCACCAGCGGTGCAATATTACCTGGAGGCTGTAAAATTTCACGCAACATACCATCAACACGAAACCGAATGCGCAGACGATTTTCAAATGGTTCGATATGCACATCCGATGCATTCACTTTTATTGCTTCACTTAATAGTGCATTGATTAAACGAATGATAGGTGCATCATCATCCGCTTCCATTAAATCTTCAGGCTCCAGTGTTTCGGCTAATTCTTCCAGATTTAGCTCATCACCGACACCTTCCATCATGGCCATTGCCTGATCACTTCCCTGCTCGTAAGTCTGCGCCAGCAATGCGGCAAACTGTTCGTCTGTGGTTGGGCTTAAGGAAAGTTTTCGACGTGTGATACGACTGATTTCAGCGATCACGATGGGATCTAGTGAATTACGGTGCAATAAATTAATTATTTCGTCATCAATTTGTCCGATTAATACACCGTGACGTTTGGCAAACACATAAGGCAATATTTGTGCAGTGAGTTGTGCTGGTGCTGGCTCTGGTGCTACGGCAAATCCTTCCTGCAATTTGTCTTCATCAATTTCTGCCGCCGCATTGTCAGCCGTTTCACTGGCGGCCACTTCATTGGCGTTAGAGAAAACTATCATCATCCCAGTCCAAATCATCTACGCCAGAATCAGGTTTTACGCCAGGATCATCAACTACGTCAGCATCAAATACTGCACCAGGATCATCATCTATCTCAGAATCTAGTTCTATCTGTAATTTTTCTGCTGCTTGTTTAGAGCGATCAATCTGCTCCATAGGCGGTAGTCGTGGAGCCGCGCTGTCTAACAGGCCATAACTCTGAGCATTTTCATCGTAGCCCTCACTTTCAACACCACGAAGGTAGGAGTATTTTTCGTTGGTTACAAATGCGGCATCTTTATTGTCGCGCAAAATGCTGGGACGTAAAAAAACCATCAAATTTGCTTTTGTTTTTGTGGTATTTTGCGAGCGGAACAAGAAGCCTATTACTGGAATATCACCCAATAAAGGCACCTTACTCTGGCTATCGCTCACTTCTTCCTGGATCAAACCACCTAACACCAGTATCCCGCCATCATCGACTAACACGCTGGTTTTAATCGAACGTTTACGCGTGGCAATACCAATTTCTTCGGTACCCGGAATAACACTGGAGGTTTCCTGTTCAATCACCATCTGGACAGTATCACCTTCATTAATTTGTGGCGTGACTTTCAGCGTCAAGCCCACATCCTGACGCTCAATAGTCTGAAAAGGATTACTTGGATTATTACTACCCGTGCCGGTAAAACTACCGGTAACAAAAGGGATGTTCTGACCAACTATTAACTCCGCTTCTTCATTATCCAGTGTCGTAATATTCGGCGTAGATAAAATATTGGAATTGGTGTCATTTTGCAGAGCAGTTAATAAAAGACCATAGCGTGCGCCAGAACTTGTTTCCCCGCCGATGCCAAATGACAGGCCTGCAGGCACTGAAGTCAATGCCGTACCGCCTATTATCGATAGCAGTACATCATCGATACCGGCAAAATTGCTAATAGCTGTAGGATTTGCTGCGCCTGAGCCGTCGGCAACCAGCCCAACACCCAGGGCTTTAGTATTATTCAAGGTGATTTCAGCAATAATCGCTTCAATTAAAACCTGTGCTCGACGAATATCTAACTGACGAATCACCGCTCTTAAGTTCTTCACTGTGTTTGTGTCAGCGGTAATAATTAATGCATTGGTTTCTTCATCTCCCTGGATGATTGCATTCTGACTGATCACGCTACCCGAGGTTACTTTTGTGGGCGCTGCTTTGCCTTTTACAACAGCTGTTTTTGCCCCCTGCTCTTTTAATCCGGTTAATATTGTAACCAGGTTTTCCGCCTTGGCGTATTTCAGGTAGATAACGTGAGTATTACCACCGCCATCTTCAAGCGGTGTATCCAGGTAACCAATCGTTGCCCTAATTTTTAACCGCGAAGAACGATCACCCGTCACCAGGATACTGTTAGTGCGATCATCCGCCGCCAGTTTTATTGTATTAGTTGGATCTTTTTTTGCTGCGCCAGCATGAAGTGAATTTAAAATCCTCACCAGCTCAGAAGCGGATGCATGTTTTAGTGGAATAATCTCCAGCTCGTCACTATCTGGACGATCAACTCCGCTAATAATTTTTACCAGCCGCTCAATATTTCCAGCATGATCAGTAATAATTAAGGTATTAGTCGGATTGTATGCAGCAAGGTGCCCCTGCTGTGGCACCAGTGGTCGCAATATCGGAACCAGCTGTGATGCCGGCACATGATCCAGTCGAATAATTTTAGTAATCAACTCATCATCAGGGTAGCGGTCTTTTTTACCGGCGAGTGGTAACGGCCCCTGTTTGGCGTTGACCTCAGGGACAATTTTTATAACTGAGCCGGTCGGCACAGCGGCATAACCATGCACCTGCAATATCGAAAGAAAAACCTCATATACCTCTTCGGGCGACAGTGTATTTGCCGAGATAACGGTCACTTTGGCTTTTACCCGCGGGTCAATAATAAAGTTTTTACCGGTAAATTTAGAAACGGTACTGATTAATGCACGAATGTCGGCGTCTTTAAGATTAAGTGTAATTTCATCAGCGATAACCTGTGTTGCCATAAGTAATGACAACAAGATGGACAATAACAGGCCCTGAACTTTACGCTGTATACGCAAGTTGTGTGGTCGATGCTGTGTTATTAGTCTAACGATGGCCATGTAAAATTCCTGATAGTTAACTTATTGCAGCGAAATATTTAGTGGGATTTCTGCGCCATTGCGTTTCACCACTATAATTAATTGTTTTGCTGAACTTAATTTGCGTAAAGCAACGATACCATTTTTAGGATTATCAAGCTTTACACCATTTATCGTTGTAATCACATCATTGCTTTCTATTCCTAACTCAGCGAGCAATTTCCCTTTCTTCTGCGGCTGCAAACGATAGCCAACCTGCTTGCCATTTTCTTTAACCACAACAGGCAAAGCATAATCACCAAATGAAGTCGGGTTTTTTAATATGTCACCTCTTATTTCTTTTAATGCCGCTGCAGGTGAACTGGCGCGAGCAGAAGAAGGTGACTGGCGGTTATTGGACAGGTCAAGGCCAGCAACATCACTAATCTTCTGTAGCTTTAACGTTTCCAGAAGGCCGTTACGTTCAAGCACCACGTATTCAGGATGAATTTCTTTAACTAAAGTACCTTCCGGCATTTTATCACCAACGCTAAAAATATCTTCTTTCCCGGACTTACCTTTGGCAATGATGGCACTTGCTCTGCTCATCGGATTCGCCGCCAATACACCTTTTAAAGTGAGATTAAGTTTGGTTTCTGGCACTTTAACCTGCTTTTGAGGAACGGCTTTATCACTCACCCCAAAAATATTCGCCGTGGTCAGTTTATTAAAACTATTTTGCTGTATTTGCTTATTTATCATCGTGTTATTTTGTTGCTGTGTGGGCAAGGTGGTTTCATCGTCTTGCGGGAAAAACAGCCAGGTCACTTCAACCAGTAACCAGGCACAGGCTACTATTAACAATAAACTCGCGAGAGCTGCCAGCCGCTGGTTTAATTGTTGTAACACTACAGGGTCGTTTAACTGTGTAATCAGTGCGTTAGCCATTTATTCGAGACATACTATTAAAAATACAGGTATCTCGAATTCTAGCAGTGAACAGCCTTCGTTGCAGGCTAATTGCAGCAATTACCTTAAAAATTGTCAACTAAAGCGACAGACGTCGCTTTTAGAGGCGCTCTTATTATCGATTTCGGCAAAAGCGATAAATCGCGATCTCACCTAATAAATTAGGAAACAAATTTATTAGCCAGCCTCCCTGTTTGTGGTGGTTATCAACAACCGCGCGTTGCAAAATTTGAATATCGTGTTTTTTGCATAATACTTCGAAGTCATTAAGAGTGCACAAATGCACATTTGGCGTATTAAACCATTGATTCGGTAGATTTTTTGTCACCGGCATAATGCCTTTCAAGGCCAGCTGTAAGCGCGCGCTCCAGTGTGCCATATTGGGAAAGGTGACGATGCCTTCTCCACCGACACGCAACATTTCTTCAATCAGTAAATCAGGTTGCTCTGTTGCCTGCAGCGTCTGCGTCATAATGACACAGTCAAAACTATTGTCCGCAAAGTAGGCTTTTAAGCCATCATTGAGATCTGCCTGAATGACATTGATATTTCCCTCAACACAGTCTTCGATATTAAAGGCATTAATTTCCAGCCCATAACCCAGCACATTTCGTGTATCTCGCAAATACGCCAGCAAAGTGCCATCCCCACAACCCAGATCCAGTACTTTAGTATCCGCTTTAATCCACTCAGAAATAATTGCCAGGTCGGCGCGCAAGCCACCTTCTTCCATAACTGGCGCAAGTTGATATGGTCGACTCACGACAAACCCTTCGATATGTTTTTCATGTGTGAAGCAAATACATTCATATAATGTGGAATAGGAATTAAAAAAGCATCATGCCCCTGATTAGCTTCTATTTCGATATAACTCACCCTTTTTTCCGCCTGCAACAATGCTTTCACTATTTCACGTGAACGCTCAGGTGAAAAACGCCAGTCCGAGGTAAATGACACCACCAGAAACTGCGCACCGGTCTGTTTTAACGCGTCAGCCAGATTATCACCATAGTCACCAGCAGGATCAAAATAATCCAGCGTTTTGGTCATCAATAAATAAGTATTGGCATCAAAGCGATCTACAAAAGAACGCCCCTGGTAACGCAGGTAACTTTCAACCTGAAAATCCACGTCAAAACCAAAATTGAGCTTGCCTTCGCGTAATTCACGACCAAATTTGTCACGCATGGCATCATCGGATAAATAGGTAATATGGCCCAGCATTCGCGCCAGCATTAAGCCCCGGCGTGGTACTGTATTTTTTTCCAGGTAATGACCTTCACAAAAGTCAGGATCAGACATAATCGACTGGCGGGCAACTTCGTTAAACGCGATGTTCTGTGCAGAAAGCTTTGCCGCTGCAGCGATTACAATGGCGTGTTTGATTAAATCAGGATAATCAATACTCCACTGCAACACCTGCATCCCCCCCAGACTACCGCCAATAACCGCACACCAGTAATCGATGTTGAGTGATTTCATAAAACGGTACTGACATAAAGTCCAGTCTTTAACCGTAACAATTGGAAAATCCGGCCCCCAGTATTTACCGGTTTCCGGGTTAATGGTATTAGGCCCACTGGAGCCTTTGCAACCACCAAGATTATTAAGACAAACCACAAAAAAATGGTTAGTATTAATCGGTTTGCCCGGACCGATGGCAGACTCCCACCAGCCGGGCTTTTTGTCATCCATACTGTGATAACCCGCAACATGCTGATCACCCGATAAGGCATGACAGATCAAGATGGCATTACTGGCATCCGCATTCAATTCGCCATAGGCTTCATAGGCAATATCGTATTCTGCCAGCGTTTTACCACACTGCAGCATTAAGGCTTTAGAAAAATGAATAATTTGGGTTTCAACGATTCCAACAGAATCGTCTGCAATGGTATCTGGCATTCAGGTTTTACACTCTCGTTGTAGGGGTGCAGTGTAATTTGTGACTGCTAAAGATGCAATCCGGGTTAAGTTCTACGACGTGTTGTAAACTGAATAAACCACTCTACCAGCCATACCGAAATACCACCAATAGCCCCTAATAGATGAGCTTCAGTTAATACCCGCCCGCCTGCCATCTCCTCCGAACCGGGCAATGCACCATTAAAAAACTCCCACAGTAATTTTCCGATCAACACCGTCACCAGCACATAACCACTAGCTGGATAAAACCGAATTTCACACAGGGCGCCGTATAAAAATAACCCGTGCAACACACCAGACAAACCCACATAATAACGAATGTCCGTCTGCCACCACCATATGCCGGCACTAATCACACAGGCAGAAACCAGAATAACCAGCAACCATTGTTTTAAACTGGCATGTCCGCTAAAGAAAAACGCCACTATTAACAGTCCCGCCATATTCAACAACCAGTGCGACCAGTTTAAATGAACAAAATGCCCACTAAATAATAACCAGACATAACCCTGCTCAACCAGATCCCGATTAAAGCGCCAACTATTAACCCAGTCAAAAGCCTGCAGGAAAGATGAAACTATCAATATCATTAGCCAGAGAATATGACTGGGGTGATAGTGGTAACGAAACATTAATGGCATAGATGTACTCATTGTCATAGGCAGTGAGCCTGACATTTGTTATTATTTTGCTGTTTAACCGCTTAAAGAGACCTTTACACCAAACATTGATTGATAAAAATTTGTTAATATAACGATACTTTTTGCTGGAAAACCTGTCAATATCCAGATATTACCTGTGTTTCTCGCTTCACAGGCATAATTTAACAATTTTTTCTCTCACCCTGTTTTGTGCAAAGGCCCCTTAAAGTATTTAACCCGTACATAATCGTTCAGCACACATTGGAGTTTTTACACGTGTCTACTCTGTCAAAAAATACAAATAAATTTAATCAATCCGGTTTTACCTTAATCGAAATTATGGTTGTGGTGGTTATTATCGGCATTTTAGCCAGTGTAGTCGTCCCTCGCATTATGGACAACCCGGATAAAGCACGCACAGCTAAAGCAAAAAATGATCTTCGTGCACTGGAAAGCGCACTGGACATTTATCGTCTGGACAACTTTGTATACCCGAGCACAGACCAGGGCCTGGATGCTTTAGTTAATCAACCTACCGCTTCACCTGAACCACCAAACTGGAAACAGGGTGGTTACATTAAAAAACTGAATAAAGATCCCTGGGGTAATGAATACCTCTACCTGAGTCCCGGCGAAAATGGTGACATAGATATTTACTCACTAGGCGCTGATGGCGCGCCTGGTGGTGAGGGCCCTAACACTGATATCGGCTCATGGGACCAGGATTAATTGCCACTACGCTAACCGCTTTTTTTTGCTAATGGCACCAGGAAATCTGGCAAATAAACATGGTCGGGAAACGACGTGACGGGTAAACAGCAGGGTTTTACCCTGATTGAACTGCTGGTCGTGGTGGTTATTGTTGCCATATTATTTACCTATACTACTCTCGCCATCCGCAGCAACTCGCCTGAAGATTTGATTAATGAAGAAGCGCATCGATTTGAGCGTCTAACTCAGCTAGCACTTGAGGAATCTATTTTACGCGGCGAAGAATATGCCATTGAAATTTTCACAGATGGATACCGCTTTCTCCGGTTTACTGAAAACCAGTGGTTGCCTCTCGACAATGACAAAATATTACGCCAGCGTGAATTGCCGCAGGATATGGAGCTGGAAGTCAACCTTGAAGAAACCGAAATCGTCATTGACCTGACATCAGATTCACTGTCTGAACAAAAATTAGACCTTAGTTTTAGCCTTGATAGCGAATCCGAAGAAAACAGTGAAGAAGAAAACGAAGAGTCAAAAGCCAAACCACAAATCTACTTATTATCCAGCGGAGAAATCACCCCCGAATTTGATATTCGCTTTTATATATTAGGTATTGAGACCAGCTATTTTGTTAAAGGCGCTTTTGATGGCTTACTAAAAACCGAAATAAGCGACCTGTAGCGCACCTTTAGTATGAAAACCCAAGTTATCAATAATAAACAAAACGGCTTCACCTTAATCGAAGTCATGGTGGCACTTACCATCATCGCAATATCACTCGGTGCATTACTTAGCACCTCTGGCACACAGGCCAATAGCGTTACTTATTTAAAACTAAAGACGCTGGCACACTGGGTCGCTGTTAACGAACTCACCGAACTGCGCATGGCTAAAGAATTCCCTGCTCCCGGTGATGAAAAAGGTGTTACCACGATGGCAAATAATGACTGGTACTGGATAAGAACAAGCGTCGAGACCGAAGACAAAGACGCTCGCCAGGTAACGTTCACCCTGTACAGCGATGAAGATCGGACAAAAAACATAAGCTCTCTGACCGGTTATGCCACGCGTTAAAACCATCAGCACTCCTGCAAAAAAACAGCAGGGATTTACCTTGCTGGAACTTCTCATTGCCAGCATAATTTTTGCCATTATGGCGGTCATGGCGTATGGCGGTCTGAACAATGTAATTACAAACAGTGAATCTTCTCAGCAGGCACTAAAACGATTGCAGCAGATTCAACAAAGTGTATCCGTATTAAACCGAGACTTCTCACAAATCGTACCGCGCAGTATTCGTGATGAATTCGGTAACTCGCAGCCCTATTTAAGCGCAGGTGATAATATTGATAACTTAATCGAATTTTCCCGTGGCGGCCGTGTAAATCCGGCGAATTTATTGCGCAGCTCCTTATTGCGCATCGCTTATCAATTCGACGATGAAACACTGGTTCGCCTGCAATGGCCGCAGATGGACCGCGCCCAGGAAACAGAAGCAAAAAAAACCATCCTTATCGACAATCTTGACAAAGTAACATTACGTTTTCTCGACCAAAATGCAGAGTGGCAGGAACAATGGCCACCCCTGAATGCGACTAGTGGTGCAGAAATCGGCGATACCACCAAACTCATCGGCATCGAAATTATTCTACTCTTAAAAGACTGGGGGGAAATTCGTCGCCTCTACGCAATGAATTAACCATGCTTAAAATGCCTGCATCCTGCTCAAATAAACCCTGCCGCAACAAATCCGGTCCCGAGATGGCAAAGCGATCCCTGAAGCAATCTATAAAACGACCGATGATACGAGAGCAGCGCGGCGTTGCCATTATCACCGCCTTACTTATCGTCACCATTGCCGCTACTGTCAGCATTACCATCAGCACCCGCCTACAACTCGACATTCGTCGCACCAGCAATCTACTTGCGCAGGATCAGGCACATTTTTATTTATTGGCGGCAGAGGAATGGTCACAAAGAATTCTGCGTCAGGATAAAAAAGACAGTAAAATTGATGATTTAAGCGAAACCTGGGCGGTACAAATCCCGCCTCTACCCGTTGACGGCGGCTCCATCCAGGGAACACTCACCGACCTGCATGCCTGCATTAATATCAATTCGCTGGTAAAAGATGGCATAATTAACGTCTCAACAAAAAATCGCCTGTCACTGTTATTCAAAAACCAGGGCATAGAAAAAGACTTAACACAGGCAATAGTCGACTGGATCGATGCTGATCTTGAAACCACTAATCCAAATGGTGCAGAAGATGGTTATTATCTCAATTTAGAGAAACCTTACCGCGCTGCAAATACACCGCTATACAGCGTTAGTGAACTGCGTTTAATAAAAGGCTTTGAAGACAGTGAAACCTTTCAACTAATTGAGCCCTATGTCTGCGCCGTAGCGACGAACACTGAAGAGACAGCAATCAACGTCAACACAGCCAGTGCTGAAGTGCTACAATCACTATCTGCAACAATGACAGAAAACCTGGTATCCGATATTATAAAGCGTCGTGAAGAAACCCCATTTAACGACCTTAAAGAATTTACTGCTTTTGCCAAACTAGGTACTATAATCAAGGATACAGCAAATCTTTCAACCAGCAGTGATTACTTTTTACTTCGAACACAGGCAATAATTGGTCAGGCAAATAAAGTTATGTACAGTATTATTTATAGAGATGCAAACTCTGGCGAAACAAAAATAATATCGCGCACCCAGCGAACATTGTAATACAGCTGCCAACCACGCAGACTAAATGCCATAGAAAAGGCCAGCATAGATTGAGACCCAGTAAATGAGTGAAACGCTACTCATCCATTACAATATAGAACATGCTCACCAGGCAACCTGGGCTTTGTGCAGTGATACGGGTGAACTAACCGGAAAGATAAGCAGTGGCACGCTCGATGAGCTAAGTGAAGCTGCCGCTAGTCATCGCACTGTGGTTTTACTAAACAGTCAATGTTTACACATAAATCAACTACAGCTGCCAACACAAAATCTGCAAAAGATGTTAAAGGCCGTTCCTTATGCTATTGAGGAGTTTATTGCTGAAGATATTGAAAACTTTCATTTTGTTATTGCTAAAAACAAACACAACAGCTTAATGGCTGTAGCTGGTATCGACAAAATCACCCTGCAAAATATTATTCAGATTTTTCAACAAGCCAATATTACTCTTGAAAAAGTCATTCCTGACGTTTTGTGCCTGGCGGCCAATGGCCAGCAATGGGTTTGTCTTAACTACCTGGATACGTCTTATTTACAGACAGATACACTAAATGGTATGGCGCTATCACATGATGTACTACCGTATATCATTAGCAACAAGCTTCAGGATGAAACACAGGATCTACCCGAAAAAATTCTGCTATTTACTGAACAGGAAAACACAGCTGCTTTTGATCAACTACAACTGGATAACTTAAGCAATGGCGAAAAGTTAGAAAAAATAGACATTGTTTATAACAAGCACCCGCTGGTTGTTTTTTGCGGCCATTATAAACAGGCATTACCGCTAAATTTATTGCAGAACGAATTCAAAAATAAACGAAAATCATCCGCTTTATGGCAGCATTGGCGACTGGCTGCATCGCTGGCTGCTATCTGGCTGGTTTTAAATTTATCATTAACCAGTTATCAATATACACAGATAAAAAGCGCTAACAACATCACAAAAGCAAAAATCGAACAGGTCTATAAAAAAACATTTCCGAAAAGCCAGAAAATAATCAATCCCCGCGTGCAAATGGAACAAAAGCTAAAAGAATTAAGAAGCGGCACCGGCAACAGCAACAACGGATTAATCTTTTTGCTCGCTGAATCTTTTGGCACATTAAGCTCAGATAAAATTAACATCACATTGCAATCATTAACGTTCAGAAATAACCGCATGGATATCGGCCTGGATAGCAACAACCTTCAGGCCATCGAAAACTTAAACAAAAACCTGAATAGCAATAACAAAATTAAATCTGAAATCGTTTCCTCCTCTTCGGAAAAAGATAAAGTTAAAGGCAACTTACGCATAGAGGGCCGAAGTTAGTGCAACAGCTGCAGCAAATCAAGCAATGGTTTAACTCGCTACCATTAAAAGAACAACGGCTGGTGCTGGCAACCGGCCTGCTTATTTTCGTCACGCTGTTTTATCTTATTGTTTGGGAACCGGTACACGCTGGACTGACAGCGGAACAGCAAAAACAGCAGTCACAGAAAGAGATCCTGTTATGGATGCAACAGGCAGCAGTAGAAGCCCGTACCTTACAAGCATCAGGCAACCGCAGTACCGTTCGCGACAAAAACAAACCCGCAACGTTGATTATTGAGCAAACTGTTAATAACGCTGGTTTAAAACCAGCGTTAAACAAAATAGAATCGTCAGGTAAAAATGGCGCCAGAGTTATCTTAAACGATGCATCTTTCAATCAAATACTTGTCTGGTTAAATACACTGGCGACATATAATGGCATACAGGTTGTTAGCGCAAACATTGAACGCGCCAGCAAACCCGGGCGAGCCAATGCCCGTTTAACGCTTGAGCGGCTTTAACCCTGCCTGTTTTTTATGAAAAAAAGAGTTTACATTTTTACCGCCGTCGCTTCCTATCTTATATTGTTAATTGCAACCATACCGGCCAGTCTCATTACTAAAACTGTCAATAACAGTGGCATTGTCACTATTCAAGGCATCAGCGGATCACTTTGGAACGGCAAAGCCTATACCATATTAATTAACAATAACTTTGAACTTAAAAATACCAGATGGTCTTTTTCCCTATGGAGAATACTAACTGGAAAAATAGCAATTGATATAAACGGCCAATATTTAGAAAATGACATAAGCGCCGAAATTGGCACGTCATTTTTAGGTAGATACTTTATAAAAAATCTACAGGCAAAAATACCAGCACAGAAAGTCATGCAACTGGTCAACATACCACTGGTTCAAATATCCGGTTTAATAAACTTTAATATTGATCATGCACAGTGGAAACAGGGAGAACTGCCATTAGCCACAGGTGTAATAAACTGGAACAATGCCCAGGTCACCGTCGCCGACACTGTCCCTCTAGGTAATGTATCAATAACACTGCGTGAATCTGAACAACAATTACTAAATGCTGAGATAAAAAATCAGGGCGGCGATATTAAAATAAATGGAATGGCAGAACTGGTACCGGAAGCTGACTATACAATCAACATCAAGCTTTTGCCAACAGCATCTGCAAGCGATAATATTAAACAAAGCCTGGGGTTAATTGCTAAAAAGCAGAACAACGGTGAATATCTTTTAAACTATTCGGGCCCACTTAATCAAATGGGATTAATTTAGTGTAGCGCAATAAATTGTCAAACGATTTAATACTCTACACGAGGAAGCTTCTATGATGACTACAATAAACAACATAAAAGTAACCACTGAAAACAAGTGCTCTTTTTGCACGGGTTCAATCTGCTGCACCTATGTCACACAACATATTGATACACCTCGCTCTAAAGAAGATTTTCGCCAACTATTATGGCAGGTGTCTCACAATAATGTAAAAATATATAAAGATGACGATGGCTGGACTTTACTGGTTGACGGGCATTGCCAGCATTTACAGGTAAATGGCGGCTGCGGTATTTATGAACAGCGTCCGGACATCTGTCGTGACCACACAAATGATTATTGTGAATACGATGCACCGTCGGAAGACGGATTCGAGCTATATTTTGAAAATTATTTTGATTTATTAAAATACTGCAAAAAACGATTTAAATTATGGGATAAAAAATAAGCCATCTAGGGCACCTCTGAATAAGTCTATTATACTTCTGGCTTACAGGCTTGTTCGTAATCAAGACAGTATTTTGAAAGCATGTAGGTACCTGGTGAAAAATACTAACGCAGAGTACGGGCAAGCCTGTAAGCCCCTTTGGGCGCGGCCTGAAGGGTACATCTGCCACGTTGCAAAGCTTGTTAAGGACTAAGGCCATTAACTTCACTTCGTGCCTTGCACCTGCACCCTTCAGGTCACGCAGAAGCATTATAGACTTAATTAGAGGTACCCTAAGCCATTATCAATACGCCGAGGTATTGTGTATAAAAACAACAGCGGTCTTGGTGCGCACGATTATTTTTCCTTCTTTGTTTCTGATCTGCGCCTGAAGTTGATGTACACCGCGATCCAGACGGCCCAGCTGTACTGACAGGCTCTGCGTATTTTTTACTACCGGTTTGCCATCTACCAACATCCAGATATTATGCTTCTCCTCCGTATTTAATCCCGGCTTTAGCTTAAGCGAAACCGTCACATCGGGATCATTTCGAATTGTTTCATTGTGTGCTGGTGAGACAATGTCAAAGCTCATATATTTAAATTCTGCAGGTTTCTTTTTCTCTGCAGTCTTCTCATCCGCCCTGGCTTTCGGTGCATCCATTATCGATATCGGTGGTGGTGTATATTTTTCTGCACTTTCAAATGGTACATCTGAATAAACCAGGTTGCCTTCAGCATCCATACCTTTATACAGTACGGCATAGGCAGAACATGAACAAATTAGCGTAAGTATCAGAAAGATGTTAAATAGTGTATTTTTCATGACCACAAGCATAGTCATAGATAAAGCACCTTGCAATAACAAATGTAAATATGCGATTTTTCTGACAAAAATACATTAAGGCAGGATTTCTTTAAAGCCATCAATCACAACAAACTTCTCACTGCTGACCTCATCTCCCTGACTGTCCGGTTGCTGAATACCGAAGCAGTAGCCAATACCATATTCATGCGCACTTTCAAGTACCTACCGAAGGTCTAATTGCCCATCTTGCCGAAATTGGCAAAGGGGAAATAGAAGTTGGTGATGAAGTATTAGCCAGAGTAAATTTATTACGAAGGAAAGCAATCACCAGAAATCATACTGCTACTCATCTTCTGCATGGAGCACTTCGAGATGTATTGGGGGACCACGTTAAACAATCCGGCTCCGCAGTAAATGACCATCATCTTCGTTTTGATTTTAACCATTTCGCTCCTTTAACTGTGGAAGAGTTGGAAAAAATAGAAAATGTCGTCAACGAAAAAATACTGGATGCGTTAAAAGTAGAAACGGAGATTAGCACTTTTGATAA
>RCNF010000907.1_pt1 | contig 26886 bp, 17 predicted proteins | sample 2041311 | NCBI WGS metagenome assembly RCNF01 (sample SAMN09708228, study PRJNA481090) | Marine sediment metagenome, whole genome shotgun sequencing project. | biome: marine sediment; feature: ocean; material: sediment; isolation source: Sewage treatment plant 2 marine sediment (STP2) ...
CCCAGTACTTTTTTAACACCTGCCAGCTCCACTCCGGTCATGTTACCGCTTTTTTCCAGGTATACCACCGCACGCCTGCTGGCATCGAATTCCACAGGAAGTGTGACCAGCTGAAAAAGCAGAGCGGCACCGTAAAGGGCAGCTCCTAAATAGTAGAGTGCAGTCATGTGAAATAAGATTCCGCCGATTATCAGAGGGAACAGCATCTGAGAGCCAAGATTCGCAACTGGTACCAGTTTCTGCCGTATCTTAAAGGGACTGTAGCCCATCGCGTCCTGAACAGCATGCCCGGCCTCATGGGCTGCCACACCGACGGATGCTACGGAGTTTCCGCTGTAAACATTCTGTGAAAGACGCAGCACATTGCTTCGGGGATCGTAATGATCCGTGAGGTTCCCGCCAATCTCCTGTATGTCGATATTGGCAAGACCGTAGCTGTCCAGTATTTCACGCGCGATGGCGGCGCCGGATAATCCTCTTCCCGTACTTACTTCGCTGAAACGTTTGTATGTACTGCTGACCTTAGATTTGGCTATGAGGCCTATGATCATAGCGGCTATAATAACAAGGAAACCAGCGTTCATATCCATAAATCCCAGGTACATTTTTCATCCTCTTCTAAACTGTAACTACAGAATCGATCTTCTTTTCTTTCTTTTAACGAATATAAGCAAAATTGATTCCGAGGTGGATTGCGCATATAGAGGGTTTAGAACTCCTGATCACTGCTTTGGGTGACATTATGGCACAGACTGGAGGTCGCTGAAACTAACCGTCTCCCTTCTCCCTAGAAGGGTTTCCAATCGCTTCTGAACCGCTCTTCGCATTACATCGCTCTGGAAATCGCATGGATGTATGGCGAATCTCACCGTTTGGCAGCCACTGAGAAGCATACCGGAAACCGTTACCCAGAAGGCTGCAAGAGATCTTTTTACATAGCTCCCTCCCGCGTAGTTCACAACCGGAACCCTGAGGATCGTCCGCCCTGTCCGGGGGTCCCAGATACGTTTCCTGTTCTCTGCGAAGATGAATCCTGTTACCGCTAATGCTGAGATTGTTCCTGTGCTGTATAGCCATGCTGGAGCCACAAAACCCCTGGGTTCAATACCAAGATTTCGTTTGAGGGTTTCCCGGCCGTTCCGCAGAAGCTGTTCCGCCTCTTTCTCATCAAGGCCCAGGAATTCCCCTTCGCCTCTTGTGAAAAGCGATGATCTGATCCTGTCTGCAGTCCCCAGAGCGGCAGCGCCTTTATGCATGCATCCATGAAGAACCATCTCCACACCGTTTTCTGCCAGCTCTTTAAGCCATCGGCAGAAATCCGGATATTCTTCCAGGGGCCACTCTCCATGGTAATCGGGAACAACCAGCATGCTGTATCTGATAACTCCAAGCTCGCGGATGGCGGAGTGAATCTTTCGCAGAGTGTCTTCATGAGCCGGTGATACATCATGAACCGTCAGCTGCAGCTTTTTCATGTCTGTTCCCACCACTTGCCCGGTGGAACCAGCCTTTCGATATCTCTCTCTTCGAAGGCATCCTTTATCTTTTCATAGAAGCCCTCCATTTTCCTGAAAACATCCTCCCAGGTATGCCGCGCAACGGCATATTCCCTTAAATATTCGGTAGTTTCACTGTTGGATATCCCTGCCGCCTGCACAATTGAGCTGGCCAGGCTTTCAGGATTGCCGGACTCAAAGGGAGGGAGAAGATTCAATGACGCAGCCATTTCCCCCGAAGCGGAAACATCGGGAAAGACAGGAACGGTACCGGATGCAATGGCCTCAAGACCTGCAAGTCCGAATGTCTCGTATCGGCCCAGGGCCAGAAAGACATCAGCGGATGCCATGGCCTCTGCAACAGCGTCTCTGCCGCTCAGAAAGGGCAATTGATAGACTTCAGGATATTCTTCGATGAAATCACTCACCATATCTTCGTGCGGGCCGCGGCCTCCTATAACAAGTTTAATTCTGCCGGGGTCTCTGAAAAACGGATAGGCCTCCATCAGAAGATCCAGCCCCTTCTCCCAGTGGAGCCTCGCAAGGTACAGAACGATCCTGCACCCGGCGGATGCACCGACTTCCCTTCGGAACCTGCTGGATCCGGCAGCCGGAGAAAATCTGTCCGTATCAACACCGAGAGGTACATGAAAGAGTCTTCTAACACCGGCTTCGTACAGCTTCTCCAGCATGCATTCGGAAGCGGCAAAAACCGCTGTCATACGACTGTAGTGCCTGCTGACATGGTTTCCGGCAATCCTGCGAAGCCGCTCAGCAAATTTCAGGGGAAATACTTTTCTTGCGTAGGGACCTACGTAACTGTCGGGAAAATCAGAGTGGTAGAAACCTACCGTTGGAACCGGGGAAGCACCCAGGGCTCTGCCTACAAGAGCCGGGAGAAGGTAAGGACTTCCTATCTCAATAATGTCAGGTCTGAAATCGAGAAATGCGGAATTGAGACTCCCGCTGTCTACGATCATCCGGTATCCGGATTTAAATAGAGGTATGGATCTCACTGAATAGACCCTTGTGCTTCCCCTGAAAGTCAGGCTGTCATCCCTGCCGGGAATAACCAGGGCAGCGGTATGACGGGGGTGTTCTGCGAAATAATCAAGTTTCCTGTCATGGTAAACCCTTATTCCTCCACCGACGGAGGAATACAGACTGTTCACATCACAGATTCTCATTTGCTATTAATGTATGCCATCACCCGGACTGGCGTCACTTCCCGGCTGAAGGAGATACACGCCGCCCTTTCCATCATCGGACGCGAGGACCATTCCGTTGCTTTCTACTCCCCTTATCTTAATCGGCTGAAGATTGACCAGGACTACTACTTTTCTGCCGATCAGCTCTTCCTTCGAATAAAAAGGTTTCATCCCGGCAACCAGCTGACGAGTATGGTCACCCATATCCACCATGAGCCTGAAAAGCTTGTCTGCGCCTTCTATATCATCGACCTCTTTAACAACACCTGCTCTCATATCGATCTTCATGAACTCGTCATAGGAAATTGTTTCTTTGATCGGGGGTTTTTCGGCTTCGGTGTCGGCTGTCTCGGATATGCCTTCTTCGGGCTGCATAATCTTCTCGAAACCTTTCTTTAGCTTCTCAAGCAGAATTTCAGGTTCGCCCAATTTTCGACCGACCGGAATGTTCTCACCGCCTGCATCCTTCCAGAGCAGGGAACTGTTTCCAAGCATTCTGGCGGTCTTCTCACAGGTAAACGGGATGAACGGGGCGAACAGTATCCTCAGCGAATCAGCTAACTGAATACTGTAATAGATGGTCGTTGCGCATTTATCCCTGTCTGTCTGAGCGGTCTTCCATGGCTGTGATTGATCGAAGTATCTGTTTCCCTCTCTGGCCAGGTCCATTACCCTGAGACATGCGGCCTTGATTTTGAAATTCCGCAGCAGCTCCTCCATCTCGTTCCTGGTTTCTGCGGCGGACGCCATGAGCTTAGTTTCCTCCGGTCCGGCAGCTCCAGGCTCCGGTACTCTGCCTTCGAAACTCTTATGTGCGAACTTCATTATCCTGTTTACAAAATTCCCGAAAACATCCGCAAGCTCATTGTTCCTTTGCCGGAACTCATCCCATGTAAAGTCGGCATCACGATTCTCCGGTGCGTTTATGGCAAGAGCGTATCTCATGGGATCAGGGGGGAAGTGAGCCAGATAATCCGTCAGCCAGATAGCCGTTCCCCTGCTTGTGGAAAACTTTTTCCCACTGATATTGAGGTATTCGTTGGCAGGAATGTTCCACGGAAGGATATAGTTGCCGAGACCGTGGAGAACGGAGGGTTCTATGATCGCGTGAAAGACGATGTTATCCTTCCCGATGAACTGCACAAGGCGGGTTTCAGGATCGTACCAGTAATCCTTCCAGCCTTCCGGTTCCCCCCTCTTCGCAAACAGTTCCATGGTGCTGCTCACGTAACCGAGAAGAGCTTCGAACCATACGTATAGAACCTTGCCGGAGGCTTCCTCCAGAGGGACAGGTACGCCCCAGTCAAGATCTCTTGTAATGGCCCTTTCCCGGAGACCGTCCTTAAGCCAGCCCCGACAGTAGTTAAGTACGTTGTTCTTCCATCCGGCGTGGGAACCCAGCCACTCATCCAGCCATTCCTGAAAGGCGTTCAGCCTGAGAAACCAGTGGGTGGTCTCCCGGGGGACGGGAGTGGAACCGCATATTTCGCAGACCGGTTTCAGCAGATCGAGTGCGTCCAGCCATGAACCGCAGTCTTCGCACTGGTCTCCCCTGGCGCTTTCCGAACCGCAAGAAGGACATGTCCCTCCCACGTACCTGTCGGGCAGGAAGCGATCACACTTATCACAGTAGAACTGCTTCATGGATTTCTCAACTATGTATCCCTTTTCAAGCAGGTCCAGAAAGACACCCTGTGTAAATTTGTAGTGCTCCGGCTTTTCGGTTCTGGAGAAATTATCAAAGGATATCCCGAAACGCTCAAAATCCGTTCGTATGATCTCATGATATTTGTCAACAACCTCACGGGGAGTTATGCCCATCTGTTCGGCCCTGATAGTTATGGGAACACCATGCTCATCGGTGCCGCAGATGTATATAACATCCTCTTCGCACATTCTGAGAAAACGGACGTAAATATCAGCCGGCAGGTATGCCCCGGCCAGATGTCCCAGATGCGAGGGACCGTTTGCGTACGGCAGCGCGCTTGTTACCAGATATCTTGACATTGTTTCTCCAGGTTCGGGGAATATTCCCGATCAATTCTGTTTAGGATTCACTTCCCCAACGGGTTTCTTCAGAGGTTTCTTCTTCCTGTGAAACTTCTCGATGTCCATGACCTTATCTTCTTCATCCTCCATCTGAAGGGTTACCGTCTCTCTGAATATGTCGACAGCGGTAACCTTTCCCTCTTTCTTTCCGATCCTCGCTCTGGACCCCACCTGAGGGTAGAGTTTGGAGGCCTTTCTGTAAAAATCAGTTTCGTAATTCAGGCAGCACATCAGACGGCCGCAGACACCTGAGACTTTGGATGGATTAGGTGCCAGATCCTGCTCTCTGGCAGTCTTCAGGGTAATCGATCTGAAATGCGACAGGTAGGAAGCACAGCATAACCTCTTTCCGCACAGACCCATACCGTCCTTCTGTCTGGCATCGTCCCGTACACCTATCTGCCTCATTTCTATTCTTGCATGGAACTTACTGGCAAGATCCCGAACGAGCCCTCTGAAATCCTTCCGCTGGTCAGCCGTGAAATATATCCGTAATTTCCTTCTGTCCAGCTGTGACTCACAGCTTGTAAGCTTCATATCCATGCTTCTGGTTGAGACTCTTTCAATGCAGAATTTCAATACTATTTTCTCGAATTCCCGATTCTTCTGATCCTTCTGCAAATCATCAGGTGTAGCTCTCCGGACAAAATGGCCGTTGATCGAAGCTACGGGGTCTCGAGGATCGTACTTCGCGATGACCATCCCGAGATCTTCACCTCTGTCCGCGGAAACAACGACCAGATCTCCAACCGAAACAGGTTTGTTTGACAGGTTGATAAACGTCTCAAGCCTTCTGGAGTTGAATATAAGCCTGAAAAGCTCAATAGCACTGGACCTCTCCTTATCGTAGTTCTCACTGTTTCCGTTTTCATTATCAGTCATATAATTCAATTCAATGATTCCTTTCCCGGACCGGCAATACATTTCCACATACCGGTGAAGGCCGCTGCCAGAACTATCCCCGGCATACCGTTTCCGGCAAGCCTTACTTCAGCCCTGCGGAAAAGCTCTACGCCGCAGTCGCAGGCATTATCATCCACACTGAAGCCATGAAGGGCTTTCTCCGAATGTACGACAGGTTTCTTCTCAAGGGCGCATCTCCTGAGATCATGGATAAATGTCTGCATGCTTCTGCAGAATTCAAGGGAACCCTCCCTGTGCAGTTTACCGGACTTTTCTGTGGCAAGGGCTACCGCTTTCGGTGCAGACGAGCATTCGATTATCCCGCGCAGGACTGTTTCCGCTTCATAGTTGACCTCCGCCGCTGATGAGTCCCTGCCTTTGCGAAGGGCGATCCCGGGTCTTCCATCGGAAGTTCTTGCGATATCGCAGGCATCTTCTTCTCCCAGGTTCAGCCGGTCCATCAGAATGTCCCTGATGGTATCCTCATTAAGCCTCCTGAACCTTATGAGGTGCGAACGGGATCTTACGGTAGGAAGCAGGGCAGACCATCTCGAACTTATAAGTATAATCACTGTTTCATCTGGAGGTTCCTCAAGTGTTTTCAGCAATGCGTTTGCAGCCTCCACTCCCATAGTGTCCGCATCCGGGATGATTTCGATATGCCCTTTGTTCTCATATGCTTTTCTGGAGAGCCTCTCTCCCATTTCCCTTATGCGGTCTATGCTTATTCTGATATTTCCCGCAAGCCGCAGCGGCGAAACACCGTCATCCACTCTTGCCTTGATAAGCCTTGCGATCTCTTCGGGCTTGGTGCTTCCAAGCTCGGGAATAGTGAGCCTCACGTCAGGATGCTGGAATCCGAATACCCTCAGGCAGTCCCTGCATTTACCGCAGTAACCGTTCTTCTCCACCTCGCACATCCAGGCTGCTGCCAGCTCAAGCGCAGCGGTAAGCTTGCCAACACCCGAGGGGCCGGCGAAAAGGTAAGAATGGGCAAGCCTTCCTTTTGAATAAGACCTGCTCAAAAGCTCATCAGCCCGATCCTGACCTCTAACTTCCTTCAATAAACCCATATCTACTGCAGATACTCCACGGGATTTAAGGGTTCTCCTCCCCTGCGGATCTCAAAATAGTATCCAGGCCGCCCCCCCGGGACTGATCCGGTTCTGCCAAGCTGAGATCCTGCATTAAGCTCATCACCGACGCTGACCATAACCTGCCCAAGATAACCGTATATAGTGTAATAACCATCCTGGTGATCAAGAACAACCATATACCCCATACTCAGGTATTCACTGGCGAACATTACTTCTCCCGGTGCCGATGCGCTGACATCCTGCGATGGGGGAGTAACAACGGTAATTCCATCGCTTACGGTCTCGGTCCCGTACTGCGGATTCGTCTGTATTCCAAAACCCCTGATCACCTCTCCTGCGGCAGGCCAGCTTACGCTGCCCCTCTGTCTTTCTATAAAACTGTTCATATCCTGTTCTACGAGAGGTATAGAGGCTGAAACGGGGTTTGAACGGGCGCTGAGCTGGGTTACGAATTCAGCCCGGCTTACCCTCCTGTCTTCAAGTACAGCAAGTGATTCCTCGGCGGCGGCTATCCTTCCCATGATCTGGGTCCTCATCGAAACCTGGCGCGCCTCTTCCGCATATATACGCTCCTGTGTCTCCTCCATCTGATGACGGAGCTGCTGCACGTTGACCAGGAGAACTTCAAGTGAATCACGGAAGCTGCCAAGTGAATCCTGACTGATCGACAGCATGAACACCTCTCCGGCAGCCTTTGACGCAAGATAATCTACGTAAGCTTGCCGGTGGAGCATCCTGCTGAACCCGCCCTCTACGAAAAAACTCCCTATTCCTCCGAGGTTCCGATGGGAGTAAAGGTAGATCATATATGACGAAAGGCTTTCAACCAGGGCTTCCCGCAGTGAGTCCTCCGAGGTGAATACACTGGAAACCCCGCTTAACCGCTGGAGTATTTCTGCTTCCTCGAGGGCCAGTTCATTGTAGTAGCTTCTGGAGGTAAGAATGTGCTGATGTATGGCATCCAGGATAGTGGATACAGTAGCTCCCTCCTCCTCAAGAAGGGCTATCTGCTCCTGGGTTTCCTGCACGCATGCATCAAGGCTGTCAAGTGAGCTGGCGGAAACCAGTACCGCAAAGAGCATCAGTGCAGTCAACTGTGCCTCCCGTCTAGAGGATTACAGAAGCCTTGAAGCCAGTTCCTCGGCTCTGTCGGTTTTCTCCCAGGAAAAGAATCCGCCAGCTTCGGGTTCCCTGCCGAAATGCCCGAACGAGGATGTGCTTGCGAAAATAGGTCTCTTCAGTTCAAGATACTCAATAATCCTGTAGGGACGAAGGGGGAATATATCCCTGATCACCTTTTCAACGGAATCAGTATCGCTGATTTTTCCAGTTCCAAAGGTTTCCACCATGACGGAAACCGGTTCTGCCCTGCCTATGGCGTATGCAAGCTGAATTTCGCATCTGTCCGCAATGCCTGCTTTTACAACATTCTTTGCGATATGCCGGGCCATATAAGCGGCCGAGCGGTCAACTTTTGTTGCATCCTTGCCTGAGAAAGCTCCACCCCCGTGCCTGCCCGAACCGCCATATGTATCAACAATTATCTTTCTTCCTGTAAGTCCGGCGTCTCCGTGAGGACCGCCGATAGCAAATCTGCCGGATGGATTGAAGAGGAGCTTTCCGTTCCATTTCAGAGTCGGCCTGCATCTTTGCAGAACCGGAGTGATGACCTTTTTCAGTATATCGTCTTTCATCTCTCCCGTTTGGGCATCGGGGGAATGATGAACGGAGAGAAGAATCTCGTCTATGGAAACAGGCGTATATCCTTCGTAATGTACTGTCACCTGGCTCTTCGCATCGGGCCTCGCCCATGGGATATCTCCCGCTTTACGTGATTCCTTCAACTGCTCAAGAAGCCTGTGTGCCAGCTGAACGGGATAGGGCATAAGGACTTCTGTTTCTCTGCAGGCAAAACCGAACATCAATCCCTGATCTCCAGCACCCTCGTTGTCGATTACACCGTGATCGATATCAGGCGATTGGGAATGTATTCTTATTCTGTACGTATTCTCGTTGAAATGGAAACCAATATCCGGGATATCGTACCCTATCGAGCGTATGGTGTCCCTTGCCACCTTTTCGTAATCCACATTGGAGTGACTTTTCACTTCCCCCGCAAGGAGGCAGAAATTAGTCGTTACAAGGGTTTCGCAGGCCACGTGAGCATCCGGATCATCTTTTAGGTGTGCGTCAAGGACAGCATCCGAGATCTGGTCACATATTTTGTCGGGGTGCCCATCGGAAACGGATTCGCTGGTAAACATAGTACCCATGATAAGATAAACCTCGCCAATTCTATTGCCGAAAATAAAAACCGCCTGCCGGCGGCCTGAGGGTGAGCTATCGGCTTTTTAGCACTTTTTTTAGTGTGGTTGCAATATTCCTCAAATCATTCCACAGAAGTAATGATACAATAAATCCTGATTAAGTCAATATCTGATGGTGCTATTCCTCGTCCTCATCTGCCGAGTCGGCAAGGTCAGCAATCTCTTCAAGATTGTCTTTATCGAACTCGCTTCCCGCTTCCTCCAGGGCATCAGAAAGCTCTTCTGACAATAAGTCCATTTTATCCGCATAGCGGATTATGATCGCCTCCTCCTGTATTTTCTTCCCCTTTTTATCTCTTTCCCGGACAACAATATCCCATTCCTTCCGCCTTCTCCTCTCAAGGAAGGCTTTGCCGGAACTGTCGGGGAAAAGGTAATAGAGAAGCTTCTCCCGGGGGGCTTCGGCCAGAGGAAGGTCTGTTCCTTCCAGCAGAGGTATCTCCCTGCTGAAGTCAGAGGAATCGTATCGCCTCTCATCCCTGAAGCCGCATATCTTCTCTCTGTAGTCCTCATCTATGGGAAAAGGTGTTTCTCCGTAGTACCCTGCTATCAGGTTTTCGTACTGCACCGGATTCACATTCTTTCCAAGAGCCATAAGGTATGCTTTCACTCCAACTATCTGAGAAGTGGGAGTGACAAGAGGACACCAGCCAGCCTTTTTCCGGACCGACTGCACCGCGTTCAGAGCCGAGGAAAGAGAGTCCAATTTCCCATCCTTCGCAAGCTGAGATGTAAAATTGCTGTACATTCCACCCGGGATCTGAGCTTTCCATACTTCCTCGTTAGGCGGGGGGAATCCGCATAGATGTTCCATCTCATGTACGATACTAACGGCGTTTTCCGTCCTTCCCTCCGCCAGACACAGAAGAACTTCTTCCGCCATGGGCGCTAGAACATCTCTTCCGGGCCAGGTAGTTGTATGAGTAGAAAGGGAGAATTCCTGTTCAACTTCACCGATAACTACTCTCAATTCAGCGTGCAGAGGCTCGATATTCCGGGGAGAGAAATCCAGACCTGTCTCCAGACCCAGCAGTTCGGCAAAGATGGATAGCAGCTCAACCGAAGGATGGGAGGCTCCCCCGGCAAGTGGAAGGAAGCATGTGTCTATTTTTTCAACACCGGCAAGCATGGCAATAACCGCCGAAATATGGCCGAAACCCGGTGTACAATGGGTATGGCTGACCACTGGCACATTCAGTTTTTCCAGTAGAGTGGTGTAATAACGCCATGCAACGGAAGGTTCCTTCAGACCGGCCATATCCTTGTCCGTAATCATATCCGCGCCCAGTTCCTGCAGCTCGAGAGCCTTACCGACAAAGTGATCGATATCGTATGGATCCCCGGTGGTGTAGCATATGGCACCATCAAAGAGCCCTCCGGCTTCCCTTGTACCCTCAAGGGCGGCCTTGAAATTGGGAATGTAGTTCAGAGCATCAAATATTCTCATGATGCCTACTCCTGACTGAACAGCTTCCCGGTTAAAATCCTTAACTATGTCATCAGGATAAGGATCGTACCCGAACAGGTTCTGCCCTCTTGAAAGCGCCCTCAGTCTGCATCCGTAAGGAGCGGCTTTTTCAGCCATTTTTACCAGTCTCTCAAAAGGATCCTCATCGAGATACCTCATGGCACTGTCCAGGGTTGCTCCCCCCCAGACTTCCATGGTTTTCATACCGGTATCAAGTATCAGAGGCATGAGCCTGAGAATCTGCTCACCGGACATCCTTGTTGCCAGGAGTGACTGCTGCCCATCCCTCAACGTAAGATCAACGAACTCGATCCTGCCACAGCCCCTTGGTTCCATCTGAGGCCCGCGTTCTTCAATACCCAGCATACGCTTAATGGAAAACGGCATTGATCATCTCCCTGTTTCAATTTTAGATTACCCGAAGGTTCAAAACTAAGAAAGCACACTTTCTTTCGCAACTTTAATAGGGACGGAGGCTTTTTATTTACAAAACGCGAATAATACACACTTATGATTTAATATATGGCTATATTATTTTGTAATTTAAAATAAAAAGCCTCCGTCCCTATTTATTACAACACTTGTGAACGGCAATTCTTGTGGATATACTGCCATGGTTCCCGAAAAGTTCGAAGATGTATTATCTTTGAGCCAATCTCCGGAGGAATTATTGAATAAGAACGTTAAGCTTATCGCCAGCCTTGTCAGGAAATCCAAGAAGAAGCTCCTCCAGGACAAAAGGGAAGAAGCGCTCGAGTTCATGAAGAAGGCTGTCAATGTTGATGATAACAATGGGGTTCTTGTTCAGGTAATACAGGCTATTGGCAGGAAAACGCTGATCACGGAGCCTGAAGACCAACCGCTTGTGACTCCGGAGGTCCCGGCAGCAGAACAGCCTGAGGAGGAACAAGTTGAAGTTCTGGAGGAGGCCTTGGAAGTGGAAGAACAGCCTGAGGAGGAACAGGTTGAAGTTCTGGAGGAAGCCTGGATAGTGGAAGAACAGCCTGAGGAGAAACCAGAACCAGAGGCGAAAGCTATGGAGAACAAAGGAAACAATCGATGCCTTCCGAGGAGCAGCTCACTAAACTGTTTGAAGCATCAGACAGAGAATACGATAATGGCAATCAACAGAAGGCCATTGCCTATCTGAAGAGAGCCAGAAAACTGGATCCGGGTAATTCTGATGTCCAATCGAGGATCGATATTCTCAAAATTAGGATCAAATCCGCCAACCTTGTCCAGATAGCCAGAAAGAGACTTGCTTTAGGGGAAACTACCAGAGCAATCAATTTGGCACGTCAGGCTTTCAATATGCGGCCTGATTCAGCAGGTCTTGATGAACTGCTTTCTGATCTTGAAAACATATCTGTAACTTCTTCCCCGACATCTGAAGTCAGTGATTCGAAAGAGACACAATCCAGTGCCAGCGGTGACTACATATCGAGAATACGCCAGCTTGTGCAGGACAATACCCTGGAAGAGGCTGCATCAGTTGCTGAAGAAGCCTTCAGTCTTTTTCCCGATGATAAACTGGTAGTGGAGTTCGTCGACAATTTCAAGAAACTCGGATTACTGGAATAACGGGTAAGCTTCCTAGCCGGAGAAGAAATCCGGAACGCATGTCAGAAGAACACCAAGCACAAGAGCGGCTATTCCTGTCAGGAATATCAAGCCGGTAATCACCGGATGAAGTTTCTTCCCCAGCATAACAAATCCTGCCACTGCAAGCAGGAATCCCGGGATCAACAGCGCAAGATAGGTGTAGTTCAAAGAAATCTCCTTAGTATCGGTGTTAAGTATACTGAATCGTACCTGCTGGAACAATATGCAGCGGTACCCGCGTCAAGCTTTCAGACCTGCAAGTTTCTCCCAGTTAACCTTTTCCTCTTCCGATAAGGATACAGGCAGCGAGACTTCCACATGAATCAGCTGGTCACCTTTCGCTCCTCTGTAAGGAACTCCCTTTCCGGAAATTCTCAGAACCGATCCCGGCTGGGTTCCGGGATGTATCTTCAGAACGATCTTGCCATCCAGGGTGCGTATCTTCAGCTTTGTTCCAAGAACTGCCTGGGGTGCGGTAACTTTCACCGTACAGTGAATATCCCTGCCATCTCTCCTGAAAAATTTGTCAGGGGTGACTCTGAGTTTTACCATGATTGTCTTCCGAGAAGGCGTTGCAAGACGGAGCACCGATCCGTCATCCGAACCCGCAGGGATGTTCAAATCCACAGTCTCGGAAGAATTGACGGAGCCTGTTCCATGACACTTTGAACAGATGTCTTTATAAGTTTTTCCTGCGCCGGAGCAGCCGGGGCAGGGCATGACCATCTGACCCTGCTGTACTCTTCCCGAGCCGCCGCATTGACTGCAGGTTTCCTCACCGGAGCCGCCCGCTCCCATGCAGACGGGGCACATGGACGGCATCTCCAGATTTGCTCTTACCGTTCCCCCAAGGGCTGCTGTTGCGAATGGGACAGACACTACAACGGTGTGTCTTGTAGTTCTTCTCTGGTCAAATCCGCCGCCAGTACCGAAACCGCCGCCGCCAAACATGGACCGGAGAATGTCCGCCAGGCCGCCGCCGCCGAAAGAAGTTCCAGCCTGTCCCCCGGCGTCACCCCACGAAAAATCACCACCGCCCTTCCGGATCTGGTCGTACTTTTCTCTCTTCTCTGTGGTGCCGAGAATATCGTATGCATCGGAAATCTCCTTGAAGCGTTCCTCAGCTTTTTTGTCCCCGGGGTTTGCATCAGGATGGTATTTCTTGGCCAGCTTTCGGTAAGCTTTCTTCAGTTCGGCCTGCGATGCAGTTTCACCTATTCCAAGGGTTGAATAGAGGTCTTTATTCACTTTATTCTATTCTCCCCCTTCGCCTTCAGACTGTTCTCCGGTCATGGAAGATGAAACTGGTTTGCCGACCTTGACCCTTGCAGGGCGAAGAAGATCCTGCCCTAGACGGTAACCCTTCTGGAAGACTTCCAGAACTGTATCCTGATCAAGACCTTCTCTATTTTCGGCGAGCATGGCTTCATGGATATTAGGATCGAAGGGGTCATCCTGAGCGACTTCCAGCTCATTAAGTCCTTCCTGTTTCAGGATACTGACCAGCTGCTCGGATGTCTTCATCAGGCCATCAGCTATCTCCTCAACGGAATGACCCCCTTCTTTTACGAGCTGCTCTGCCCTGTGGTAATTATCCAGGACTGCGAGAAGCTCCTGTATCAGGTCCTTCTTTCCCTGCTCGCAGAGCCTCCTGAAATCCCTTGCCTGGCGTTTCCTGTAATTGTCAAATTCCGCCTGGAGCCGCAGCAGTTTCTCCTGAAGCTGCAGTCTGACGGCATCGGGTTCAAATATGTCGGGATATTCCTGGTTTTCAATCTCTGTCTCTTCAATCATGTTTTCAGCTTCCGGGACTTCCCGGATACTGCTCTTCTCTTCCTGTGGTTCCGAAACAGGAACTCTTCTCCTTGCGGAGGTTCCATTCCTTCTTTTCATCGATTTTCTTCTCGGATCCGCCATCAGTCATCAACTACTTCGTAGTCAGCATCGACAGTGTTGGAATCGTCTCCGCCAGAATCGGCTGTTCCTGCAGCCTCCCCTGTCTGTCCTTCCGAACCTGCAGCCTGCTGTTGAGCCTGCTGCTGCTTGTAGAAGGCTTCCCCGAACTGCTTCCATGTTTCCTGAAGGCTGTCGTATTTCTGTTTTATCAGATCGTCATCTTCTCCCTCAAGAGCTTTCTTCATATCTGATACCGCCGAGTCGAGCTTTGATTTGTCATCCGGAGTTACCTTATCTCCGTAATCCTTCATCTGCTTCTCTATTTCAAAGACCATAGCGTCGGCGTGGTTACGCCTCTCGATCTTCTCCTTCTTCCTTTCATCTTCCTCGGCATGAGCCTCTGCATCGTGCAGCATCTTCTCGATTTCATCCTCGGAAAGTCCGCTGGAAGCTTCTATCGTGATCTTCTGCTCTTTCCCGGTGGCCTTATCCTTCGCTGCGACGTGGAGAATCCCATTAGCGTCAATATCGAATGATACCTCTATCTGCGGCATTCCCCTCGGAGCCGGTGGAATTCCGTCAAGGACGAATCTTCCAACAGTCCTGTTATCTGCTGCCATTTTGCGTTCACCCTGAAGGACAATGATCTCAACCTGAGGCTGATTGTCAGCGGCGGTGCTGAATATCTGACTTTTTTTCGTTGGAATCGTTGTGTTCTTCTCAATGATGTGTGTGGCAACTCCACCGAGGGTTTCAATACCAAGCGTAAGCGGAGTAACATCGAGGAGCAGCACATCCTTGACATCTCCTGCAAGTACTCCGGCCTGGATTGCTGCCCCTACTGCAACCACTTCATCCGGGTTGACACCCTTATGAGGCTCCTTGCCGAAAATCTCCGTGACTTTCTTCTGAACAAGCGGCATCCTGGTCTGCCCGCCGACCAGAATGACATCGTCAATTTCGGATGGGGTCAGACCGGAATCTTTAAGTGCCATTTTGCATGGTTCTACGGTCTTGTCCACAAGGTTATCGACCAGCTGCTCGAGTTTTGATCTTGTAAGGGTCATATCGAGGTGCTTCGCCCCGGCAGAATCGGCTGTGACGAACGGAAGGTTTATGTTTGTACTCTGCGTTGTTGAAAGCTCACACTTCGCGGTTTCAGCAGCTTCCTTGAGCCTCTGAAGAGCCATCATGTCCTTGGACAGGTCGATTCCCTGCTGTTTCTTGAATTCCGCAACCATCCAGTTAATAATTGCATGGTCGAAATCGTCTCCACCCAGATGAGTGTTGCCGTTGGTTGACTTGACCTCAAAGACACCATCACCTATTTCGAGTATTGAAATATCGAAGGTTCCTCCACCGAGGTCGTACACAGCTATTGTTCTGTTGGAGGATTCCTTGTCCAGACCATAGGCAAGAGCAGCTGCAGTGGGTTCGTTTACGATCCTCTCCACTATGAGACCAGCGATCTTACCGGCATCCTTGGTGGCCTGCCTCTGGCTGTCGTTGAAATACGCTGGAACGGTAACAACCGCTTTTTCAACCTTTTCTCCGAGGTAATCCTCTGCAGTCTGTCTCATTTTCTGCAGGATCATTGCCGATATCTCAGGTGGGGAGTACTTCTTACCCAGTATCTCCACCCAGGCATCACCGTTTTTTCCCTCGACAACTTTGTAGGGAACCCTCTCGATTTCTGTTGTCATCTCGCTGTATTTGCATCCCATTAGCCTCTTTATCGAGAATATGGTATTCTCAGGATTCGCAACTGCCTGCCTGTGGGCTACAACGCCTACAAGCCTCTCTCCTTTATCAGTGAAGGCTACTACCGAAGGTGTTGTTCTCGCGCCTTCAGCGTTGGGTATTACAGTAGGTTCACCACCTTCCATAACTGCCACGCACGAATTTGTGGTTCCAAGATCAATTCCAATTATCTTTCCCATAATTATCCTCTCATGTTCTCTTCCAAATGCTATTCCTGAACATTCAAAACCCGGCTGAACCCTTAATCAGTTCCGGCTTGCCCGAGTATTAATTCAAATACTTTTTGAGCAATCATCGTGCCAAAAACATCTCTACCTGCAGAATATTGTCCCGCAATAATTTACCAACTCAGCGACGCGGATCGCTTCCGGATGGCGTACAGGGGGCGTGCAATTGTGGCACATTCCAGGCCCTCTTTTATCTTGTATAGTATATGGTTGCATGAAGCACTTCGAAGGTAATTCCAGCACAGAAAGAGTGATGTGGACAGAATAATCGTACGTGGTGCCCGGGAGCATAACCTGAAGAACATAACTGTGGAATTTCCCAGGAACAGGCTCGTTGTTCTTACGGGAGTATCCGGTTCGGGAAAGAGTTCCTTCGCATTTGACACTCTTTACGCAGAGGGCCAGCGAAGGTACGTTGAATCGCTTTCGGCATATGCGAGGCAGTTCCTGGGCCAGCTGGAAAAGCCCCTTTACGAGAGCATCGAGGGACTTTCCCCGGCGATATCTATTGAGCAGAAAACGGTGAGCCACAATCCCAGATCAACAGTGGGGACTGTGACGGAAATCTCCGATTACATGAGGGTTCTCTTCGCAAGGGTGGGTATTCCCCATTGCCCCGAGTGCGGCAGGAAGGTATCAAGCCAGTCACCGCAACAGATGGTTGAAAGAATTCTGCAATTCCCGGAAGGGACCAGACTTTTAATAACGACTCCTCTGCTGCGGAACAGGAAGGGAGCCCATGCAGAGCTCTTCCCGGCATTGAGGAGAAGAGGATACGTTCGTGTTCTTATCGACGGAAAGAGCAGGAGTCTCGAGGAGAATATCAAACTGAACAGCAGAAAAAAACACAATATCCATCTTGTGGTCGACCGGATAGTGTGCAAAGAAAGTATCGCCAGCAGACTTATGGATTCCGTTGAAACAACCCTGAGGGAAGGGGAGGGTATACTCTCGGTGATCAATGCAGATTCGGGAGAAGAAACCCTGATGAGCGAGCATAGCGCTTGCGCATATTGCGGTATAAGCATGCCGGAACTCACTCCCCAGCTTTTCAGTTTCAACAACCCGGCTGGGATGTGCCAGGAGTGCTCAGGGCTGGGGTACGAACTAAAGGTTGACCCCCTGCTGGTAATTCCAAGGAAGGCGCTATCCATAAAGGATGGAGCAATTGGCCCCTGGGGGATACCCTCTGGTCACGGAAAAAATCTGGCACGTGCACTTGCAAGGGAGCTTGATTTCAGCCTGGGAGCTCCGTGGCAAAGCCTGTCTCAGAGCGTTCAGGATGAAATCCTCTACGGTTGCGGCAGCAGGAAAATCAGTATTACCTGGTCCTCCAAAAAAAGTACCGGGACATGGGAGACGAACTGGGAAGGTGTTATACCCAGACTGGAAAGGCTTTACCGCGGGACGGCCAGTCAATCGGCAAGGAAGTTTTACGAGAGGTTCTTCAACAAGTCCAACTGCTCGGAATGCGGAGGAACACGGCTTAAACGGGAAGCAAGGGCGGTGTCTGCCGGCGGCAAAGGTATTCATGAATTGAATTCCATGACGGTTAATGGGCTTCATGAATTCTTTGCCCATCTTGAACTTGATCCCTGGAGGAAGAAGGTAGCAGCAGAACTCCTGAGGGAGATCAGCAACAGACTGAATTTTCTGGTTAATGTCGGGCTTCATTACCTTACACTGGACAGGGCGTCACCATCCCTTTCGGGCGGAGAAGCACAGAGGATAAGGCTGGCCAGTCAGATAGGAAGCGGTCTTACAGGAGTTCTCTACGTGCTGGATGAACCTACTATCGGCCTTCATCAGAGAGATAACTTAAGGCTCCTCTCTACTCTTGTGGAACTTCGGGACCTTGGCAATACCGTTCTTGTTGTGGAGCACGATCATGATACTATTCTGGCTGCTGATCATGTGGTGGATTTCGGCCCGGGCGCAGGTGTTCACGGAGGAAACATCGTTGCAGCAGGAACCCCGGCAGAAATAATGTCATCTAAAGAATCCCTTACTGGAGACTACCTTTCCGGAAGAAAATTCATTCACAGAACGGTACCTGCTTCAGGGGAAAGCAGCGACTTTCTTACTCTGAAGAAAGCAAGTCTTCATAATCTGAAAGATATCGATCTTAATATTCCTCTTGGAAGGTTCATCTGCGTTACAGGGGTTTCAGGATCGGGCAAGAGCTCTCTTATCAGCCAGACCCTTTATCCGGCCCTGTCTGCAGCTACAGGAAATTCTCTGAAACTCCGTCCCGGTCCATACAACTCTCTTGTGGGTGCTGCGAATGTGGACAAGGTCATAAACATCTCCCAGGATCCCATTGGAAGAACACCAAGGTCCAATCCCGCAACCTACACGAAAGTTTTCGATCTAATAAGAAAACTGTTCGCTCAGACATCCGCGGCGAAGATCCGGGGATACAAACCCGGTCGATTCAGTTTCAACGTTAAGGGCGGCCGGTGTGAGGAGTGCAAGGGCGCAGGTGTGATAAAGATAGAGATGCATTTCCTTTCCGATGTCTTCATCGAATGCAGAACCTGCGGTGGCCGCAGGTTCAACAGCGAAACGCTGAAAGTCACTTATGGAGGACTGAGTATCGCGGAAGTGCTGAATCTCACCGTCAGTGAAGCTCTCGTTCAATTCGAGAGAATCCCCGCTATATACCGCATTCTCAAAGTGTTGGATGATGTAGGACTGGGTTACATCCAGCTCGGGCAGCAGGCAACAACCCTCTCGGGGGGTGAAGCACAGAGAATCAAACTGGCAAAGGAGTTGTCGCGCCCCGGGTCAGCCCATACAGTTTACATTCTGGACGAACCCACCACAGGCCTTCATTTTCATGATGTAAAGAAGCTCCTGATAGTTCTGGGAAGGCTGGTCAAAGCTGGAAACACCGTAATAGTTATCGAACACAACCTTGATGTCATCAAGAACGCCAGCTGGATAGTTGACCTTGGCCCCGATGGAGGCGACGCTGGAGGCTGGATAATAGCGACAGGTACGCCTGACCAGCTGGCCGAAAACAAAAATTCATATACGGGTCGTTTTCTTAAAGCCGTTCTGGAGGCGGATGTCCGGGAATGACTGAACCGCTCTGGATAAGATGATCCGCGAGTGCGGCCAGAGCCCTGAAAACATTCTTCAGACTTCCTGATATAACCTCATTGCTGTCCCATGCCGAGATAAGCCTGCCTCCGCACGCCAGTCTTGCGGAAAGGGCATCGTAAAAACCGAGTATTCCGAAATGAGTACATACACCATCCCCTGGCTTCTCATGGATCTCTTCAGGAACATTTCTGAGAACTTTGCTTCCGATCATGGAAGTGTTTCCCAAACCATCTTCAAGATATACAAATTCGCTTCGCAGGGCATTCCTGAGTCTTTCCGCAAGTAATTCCAGCGAAGGCTTTTCCGTTGCAAGCAGTTCCAGTACTGTAACGCTTACAGAATGATCCCAGCCGGGATCCCCGGTATTAAAAAGAGTGAGTAATCCCGAATCGAGATCCAATGCATCTTCCTCAGCTGACCAGTGGACAGCCATGTTGCCCCCTCGGCTCTTTCCCATGTTCAGGGCTGCACTTGCCCGGCTGATAATAAGCTCTGAACTGTCCTCGGAAGAACTGTACGAAGCTGCACCGATGCAGACAGTAACCGGTACCCTGTCGGGTCTTATCTCAGCACTGGCGATAACACCGCAGATCCGCTCAGCAATGATCATGGCGCTCTCTTCTCCCGTCTCAGGCAGAAACACACCAAACAGATCTTCCCTGAATCTTCCTATCATATCGTTGGGGCGGAGTACTTCTTTAATCGTGGAGACAACGGTTTTCAGTGTCCCGTCTCCTGCCTTGTACCCGAAAAGCCTGTTGATCTCTCTCAAGCCATCCACATCCACAAGAAGAACAGATATAGGTGGAATAGCGGTAGAAATTTTATGGTCCGTAAGTTCCCGCAGTCTCTGAGTCCATGAATAACCGATGACTGAACCGGTAAGGGTATCAATGTAAGCCATGGATTCCCTGTCACGGAGAAGGAGTGCCGAACTCACCTGCCTGCTGAGAGATTCAATAAAGAAATCCGATTCTCTGCCGATATTGTCATATGGGGTATCCATCTCGATGAGCAGGTAATTTTCCCGCTGAGAGTAGCTAGAATCCAGCCTTCTCTGCATCTGCGGCGGAACAACGGATTTCTCTGCAGGAATGATCATGTACTTTCTGCTGCCGAAAGGGTTCTTACCGAAATTATCTATTGCGATTCTCTCCCCTGGATATTTCCTGATCACTTCTTCAGCCTCCAGGCACGGAAGCCTCCAGCTGCCGGGGCCGTAACCCTCAATTATGCTTATGCTGTTGTCTTTTATCCGCAGAGCCAGAATCCTGTCCGCCGAAGCCAGTATCCCAATTGCTTCCAGGCTGGCACTGATCTCCGAACGGGAAGAGATTCTGAGAGTCCCTCTGCTGATCTCCCTGAAAGTATCAATGGAGTCATCGAACAACCTCTCCGCAAAGGAATCCCTGATTTCTCTCAGGGTTCCACCCGGGCAGGAGGAGGAAGCTCTAAGTATTTCCAGGCGACGGCCTGCGCCGGTTCTTTCCTTAAATTCGTCTCTGGTGCTGTCCGGCAGCTGACCTGCTATATACTCGTCCAGTTCAGCCAGCATGAGAGACATTCTGGAATCTTCCCTGAAACTCCGATCGAGGCTGAGCTTCTTCCTGCATCGGAGCAGAAGCCATACAAGCAGAAGGCTGTCCAGCTGCCTTGCCAGAATCTGCGCCGATTGGAAAAAATCGTCTGCGTGGCTGTCCTTTGAAGCAAGGATACCGCTTATGCAGAGTTTCCAGGACAGGAACGGATCTTCATAAAACTTACTGTAGGACGAGTCAAGCGCTGTGGCAATGATGGAATGAGCCCTGTCAAAACCACGTGAATACGCTTCCATAGCAAGAATCAGCGCGTAAAGCACCGAACCGCTTCCCGGGGAGGTCAATAGATAATCGGAAATTATCCCTGCCCCGGAAGCGGGCTCCGTACCCTCTGAAAGAGATCTGAGGAAATCATCTGTACCCGGCAGAAGAAGGTCGCCACCACCGAGGCATCTTTCAACTCCCGTCAGGAATCCCAGATAAGCCTCACACCATGACGCGCGAGGTTCATCCCGGAGCATTTCCGCTGATCTCACAATTTCAGAAACTCTCCGCGCAATCTCCATGGCTTCTGCAACCTGCAATGTTCTGGTGTACATATCCGCCATGTGATCGAGGGCATACAGCCTGTTCGATAGATTTCCGCTTGTTGATGCCCTCTGCAGAGTGCTCCGCATTATTGAAATAAGGCTTCTTATGGTATAGCCGGGTCGTTCCTTCATTTCGAAGACGATTATGTTCAGTATCTCTATAACCGCCAGTTGACCCTTAACGCGTTCTGCAAGCAGCAGGGCCCGCTGGAGTATGGTCATGGCGGTCTTTCTTCTACCGGACGCAATGTAAACCTTTGCTCTGCACAATTCAAGCATCTGCTGGGTTTCAAGGGTAACCACCGGTACATGGGTCATGGCGGAAAGGATCACCTTCTCGGCGGCAGCGTTCATCTTGAATCCGGCCAGAACGGTCGCTGCAGTGGCCAGTATCCTCACCATAACATCATTATCGTGTATCCTGGGCAGCCAGTCTATCACCCTCTCTATCCCGGCTGCCATTTCCTTTATCCCTTCGAAATCCCTCGGGATCTCAGCCATGCTGCTCAGTATTGCCGGGATATACTCGCCGGTATTCGTCTCCATACCCAGCTCCAGGGCTTCTTTCAGATGCTCTTCAGCCTGTGGGAGCCTGTTCTCAAGCAGTTCAAGCTCTCCAAGCCGCGTAAGTGCCATTGCCCTTTCGCGGGGGGATTTGAATATGGGAAGATGCCGCTCTGTGAACGCAACTGCGATAACGCTTGCAACATTCCTGAGTTTACGCGGTTCAAAGGCCGAAAGAACTTCTCCTGCTTCCTTCACGGTCAGATATATTTCTTCCGGGCGCATAATCTCACTCAGGAAATGTGAGAGCAGCCTGAATTCACCATTTTCGCGAGCCTGGCGCATCCCCCCTAAAAGGAGGAATACCCTGTCGCGCACGGACAGGTGTGCGCTTTCAAGTGCTGCTATTATCTCAGGAAGTGTTGCCCCGGGGGAGGACAGAACATATTCACACAATCTCTCAAGCCACTTCTCTTTATCCGGGATTCCGGGACTCGATCCAGTTACATCTGGAACAGTCCATCCTTCTACATGGTGTTCGTGCCTTCTGCATACAAACGCGTCTTCTTCAAGTTCAGCAAGTGTTTCCTGCACTGAATCTATTTCAGCGGAAACGATGCTGGCAATTGCGCTGGCGCTGATGATACCTTTCATTCCACTCAGTAGAGAGGGGATCATTTTCCTGAGATCTTCCGATCGCGGTGTTTTCACGATTCCTTTTTCCTCCCTCGGGACAGTGAACCAGAGAACCTTCCTGTAATATGCAGTAATCAATATCGTATAAAAGATGCAGGTTAGACACTTGTTCGGCAACCCCTTCAGGATTATCTTTCCTGCTCTCTGCAATATGCTTAATAATGTTCTCCCGAGAACGAAAGGAATCGCAAGTGACGTTGGCAAAGCGGTACAATCCCAAAGAATCGGAGCCGCGCTGGCAGAAATTCTGGGACGAACGAGGTATTTTTAAATACAGAAGTGATTCCGGCAAACCTGTTTACTCCATCGATACACCCCCGCCAACCGTCTCGGGAAAAATACACATGGGGCATGTTTTCAGTTACGTCCAGGCTGAGGTTATCGCCAGGTACCACAGAATGAAGGGCATGGAGGTTTTCTACCCCTTCTGCTTCGATGATAACGGCCTTCCCAGCGAACGTTTCACTGAAGCAGAGAGAAATGTAAAAGCTCAGGATATGCCGAGAAGCCAGTTCGTTGAACTCTGTCTTGAAGTCACCAAGGAAGCCGAGAAGGTTTTCAGGGACCTCTGGACCAGATTCGGCTTCTCATGTGACTGGGACCTTCTCTATACAACTATCGATCCCCCGGTTCAGAGAATCAGCCAGAGATCCTTCCTGGACCTGAATGAGAAGGGATATGTATATCGGAAGGAATCTCCCACCCTCTGGTGCCCTGAATGCGCTACCGCCGTAGCTCAGGCTGAAACGGAAGACAAGGATTACCCCTCGGTATTTCATGATATCGAATTCAATCTCACGGACGGAAGCGGAACGATTACCATCGCCACAACAAGGCCGGAACTGCTGCCGGCATGCGTCGCCGTCTTTGTAAACCCCTCCGATTCCCGATGGAGCAGCCTTATAGGAAAGAAGGCAACGATTCCCATCTTTGGTCATGAGGTAGAGATATTCGGGGACTCGAAGGTTGATATTGAGAAGGGCAGCGGAATCGTGATGTGCTGTACCTTTGGTGATACCACCGATATACAGTGGTGGCAGGAGTACGGCCTCGACCTGCGCATAGTACTCGACAGAAGAGGACATATGAACGACCTTGCCGGCTTCCTCAAGGGAATGTACTGGAAGAAGGCACGCAAGGTTCTTGTTGAGAAGCTTATCGAAGAGGGGTTCAGAAAAGACAGCAAGAACATCGAGCATGCCGTAAATGTTCATGAACGATGCGGCACTCCTCTTGAATACCTTGTCAGCATGCAATGGTTCATACGGATACTGGACAGGAAGAATGAGCTTATTGAGTGCGGCAATCAGGTTAACTGGTATCCGGCCTACTTCAAAGTACGATTCGACCACTGGGTAGAAAACCTGAAGTGGGACTGGTGTATCAGCAGGCAGCGTTACTATGGTGTACCTTTCCCGGTATGGTTCTGTGAACAGTGCGGAGAACCGTACTTTGCAAGGGAAGAGGATCTCCCGGTAGATCCCCTTGAGGACAGTCCGGGACAACCCTGCAGGAGCTGCGGCCACACCTCATTCAGACCCGAAGCGGATGTAATGGATACATGGGCAACCAGCTCCCTTACACCCCAGATTAATGCCAGATGGGGAGAGAAAGACGCGCGGGAAGACTTCATGCCCATGAGTCTGAGGCCGCAGGCGCACGATATTATCCGCACCTGGGCATTCTACACCATCACCAAGGCTCACCTCCATTCAGATGATATACCCTGGCGTGATGTAATGATAAGCGGACATGCTCTCAATCCGGACGGCAATAAAATGTCAAAGAGCAAAGGCAAAGTTTCAGGTGATCCTCTCATCGCTCTTGAACAGTACTCCGCCGATGAACTGCGCTACTGGTCATGCAGCTCAAAGCTGGGCAGCGATGTTCTTTTCAGTGAAGAGGTTCTGGGTGATGGAAGACGCCTTGTAACGAAGCTCTGGAACGCCGTTAAATTCGCAGCCTCCCAGCTTGAGGATTTCAATCCGGCGCTTGAGCCGGAACTGAAACCCTATGACAGATGGATACTCTCCCGCTTCACCATTGCAGCGCAGAGGGCAACGAACGGTATGGAAGAGTACGAATACTCGGTGGCCATGAAAAAAGCTGAATACTTCTTCTGGAAGGTTGTTTGCGACAATTACCTTGAGATTATAAAGAAGCGCATCTACTCGGATGACGATGAAGCTGGAAAACAGTCGGCACAGTATGCCCTGTACCACATAATCTATGGTTCACTGAGGCTTTTCGCTCCGGTACTGGTTCATGTAACAGAGGAACTTTACCAGGCACTTTTCAGGGAATCCGAAGGGCACGAGAGCCTTCACATCGCAAATTGGCCTAACCCCGATTTCATGGATGAAGAAGCGCTGAAGTACGGTGACATGAGCCTGCAGATCATCGAGAGAGCAAGAAAATTCAAGAGCGAGAATAATCTGAGCATGGCAGCCCCTCTCAAAGCTATCGAGGTAACTGTGCCGGGAGATGACCTCATCGGGCTCCGCATGCTTACGGATGATATAATGAATGTAACAAGAGCTGAGAACATTCTGTGGACGGAGGGTACAGGCTTGACTGTATCGGTGATTCCAACCGACGAGCAGAGTTTGAAACACCGTTGATTGTCTAAATCCTGTCCTAGCGAAAACTGCATGGATGCTTTATAAATTGAAGAATAACAATTAGCTCAGCAGAAGGGCAGACTATGGATTTTCCGATTTTACACGACCCCGGCAGCATCGAACTGCTGCTCAGCACGGTATGCAAAACCGATCCTCCTAGACTTGTTGATCATGATTACCTTGTCAGCCTCGGTTTCAAAAGGGAGGTGGACGACGGACTCCTGAAGCTCCTTCTGTTCCTGGGCTTCATTGATGAAAACGGGCAGCCCTCAGCTCTCTGGAAGAAGTCACTTGACCCCGAAAAGGCTCCGCAGATCCTCAGGGATTCTGTAAAAGCAGCGTACGGATTCCTCTTCAAACGGTTCCCGGATGCTTATAAGGAGGAGGGTTCTGTACTGATGGAATTCTTCAGGGTCGAAACCGGTGACTCCGACCCCAACGTGGCTTACATGATACTGACATTCAAGGTTCTCTGCGATCTGGCGGAGCTCTCCAAAGGAGATCCGGAAGAGAAAGCTGTGGAATCGACTCAAAACGCCGCAGCAGAAAAGAAACCTGCAAAACCTAAAAAGAGTGAACCCGCTGCCAAAGCAAAGCCAGCAGCTCCTGCCGTGCAGCATGAAAGCCCGGGTATCAGAATTTCATTTAATATAGATCTTGCAGACGGATCAGACCCCGAACTGAGAGATCTGGTCGTCAAGCTTCTGAAACGCCAGCTCAAACTTTAGTTCTTTTCCGGTGTTATTGATTTGACACAACACATAATTGAGAGGAGTCTTTTCGCAAATGAAGAATGTAAAATGGTTTATACCATTTATCGCCATTGCAGCCATTCTTATCGTAATCTCCTGCGGAGACGATGAAAATCCTGCAGGCTCCGGTGACGATCCGACAGCATCTACCCTTTCGGCTACTTCCGGGACAACCAACACCGTTTTCGCATCCTGGAGCATGTGCCCGGACAACGATTTCTCCGAGTATAACCTTTACAGGTCAGCTTCCTCGGGAATCTCCGGCAATCCTCCTTCCACCCCGATAAGAACATCATCAAATGCTTCGGACACCACCTTCAGTGATACCGGCCTTGGATGGGGAGAAACCTACTACTACGCGGTACAGACGAAGAATACTGGCAGCAACACCGCATGGAGCAACGAAATGCAGGTTGTAATAGCCGATTCCGGCAGCAGCAGCGGTTACCTCACCTGCTACGAAATCCAGGGACAGGCAGATGTGTCCCCATACGATGGACTTGAGGTTTCGGTAACTGGCATAGTAACTGCTGGCGGAGGTGAACTGTACGGAGGATACGCTGTCTTGTCTGATGCGGGCGGAGGCCCGTGGAGCGGTCTTGTTCTTTACGGAGACAGTGCCGCTTCCCTTGCAAGAGGCGACAGTATCATTATCTCCGGAACCGTTGATGAGTACTTCACTTTAACTGAGCTCACTTTCCTGACCGATGTTCAGGTTGTTTCAACCGGTCATACCCTTCCCGATGCAATCTCTCTTACAACCGCTGCGGTCTGCGATGAGCAGTACGAAAGCGTTTTCGTCTCAGTGACAGACGCAATTGTTCTTGTCGAGAACGAGCACAGCTACGAGATCGATGACAGCAGCGGCAGCTGCCATATGGGTGATCGCGGCTCTATAACCGAACCATCGGTAGGCGATACGGTTGATGTAAAGGGCCCGCTTTTCTACGAATACGACGAATGGCGCATTCAGCCCCGGGATAACAACGATATCACCATAAACGGCGGTGGAGGAGGCGGAGACGCCTACACCTGCTACGAGA
>RCNF010000234.1_pt1 | contig 26884 bp, 28 predicted proteins | sample 2041311 | NCBI WGS metagenome assembly RCNF01 (sample SAMN09708228, study PRJNA481090) | Marine sediment metagenome, whole genome shotgun sequencing project. | biome: marine sediment; feature: ocean; material: sediment; isolation source: Sewage treatment plant 2 marine sediment (STP2) ...
GTAGGAGCGCGCCCGGTCTTTCGGACTGAGATGTCTTCGACTGGCACAAACTCCATTTTTAAGTCCGCGCGAGCAAAGCTCGATAGAACGGTAAAGCTCTATCGCGGGCATGGCCCGCTCCTACAAACCATTGCAACAACCACCTGTAGGAGCGCGCCCGGTCTTTCGGACTGAGATGTCTTCGACTGGCACAAACTCCATTTTTAAGTCCGCGCGAGCAAAGCTCATGCAGAACGGCAAAGCGCTATCGCGGGCATGGCCCGCTCCTACAAACCATCGCAATACCCACCTGTAGGAGCGGGCCATGCCCGCGATCAAGGCTTGGGTCTTCGCTGAATTTGGAGTGAAAACGTCGGTACAAATAGTCTTCAGTGACAACGTGGCGTCTTTAATAACAGTGCCATTCGCGCGCTGGGGCGCGCTCCTACAGAGACTCTTTCAAGTGCTTCATGCCGTTGAACCACGCGTAGTAGGCAATGCTGCCTGAAATTATGAAATTGATGATTTCAGGCGTCGTTACCAACCCCACACCGGTCTCAAGCATTGCATCGGTGACCACCATACTGCGGATCGCCATGTTCAGAATCAGCGCCACCAGTGTCAGCAGCGATTCGACTGCGCCGACGATCTCTGCAAGGGCGGGACGCCATAGCAGCAACGCAAGGCAGGCGAAGCAAAGCACGTAATACGCTGCGCGCCAGCCAGGCCACGCCTCCAGAAATGCCAGCCGCACGTTGATATGGAGGACATAGTCAAGCAACAGGAACAGCAACGTCGCTGCGTAGTAGACGATCAGCAGGCGACTAGTCCCATCCGGGTTATTGGCATCTTTCACGTCAGACACATTACCTCAGGACCGATTTTGTGCAATATTTGGCGTATAGACCCGGTCTAAGTGAACAGACCCACCCAGGAGAACTGCGTTGCTGATTAGAAAACCCGCCGATATTCGCCCTTCCGAGATTACCAGCAAGGATAATTATCTTAATCGTCGTGCCTTCATACAGGCGGGTGCCATTGCCGGTGGCGCATTACTTTCGACACCCGGGCTCAGCGCGGTAGTGCCTGACGAGCGCCGCGCCAAACTCGCGGACGTTGGCAAGAGCCCGTTCAGCACCAAGGAAGCGCCCAACAGTTACGAGGACATCACGACGTATAATAATTTCTACGAATTCGGCACGGCGAAAGACGACCCTCATCGCAACGCACAGGACTTTGAGCCGCAGCCCTGGTCAATCACTGTTGATGGCCACGCGGAGAAAACCGGCACATTTCATTTCGACGATTTCATGAAACCGTTTGATCTTGAAGAGCGCATCTATCGAATGCGTTGCGTCGAGGCGTGGTCGATGGTGATCCCGTGGGTCGGAATTTCACTGGCGGAGGTTGTGAAGTATTTCCAGCCAACGTCTAAAGCAAAGTACATTTCATTTGAAACCCTGAATGATCCAACTCGCATGCCCGGGCAACAGCGGCGCTCGCTTGACTGGCCCTACCGCGAAGGATTGACGATCGCCGAAGCAACCAATCCGCTGGCGATTCTGGCGGTCGGCCTCTACGGCGAGGTTCTACCCAATCAAAATGGCGCACCCATTCGACTCGTTGTCCCCTGGAAGTACGGCTTCAAAGGCATCAAGAGTATCGTTCGAATGAGCTTTGTTGAGAAACAGCCGGACACGAGCTGGGAAATGGCGGCGGCAAATGAGTACGGATTTTACGCCAACGTTAACCCCGAGGTTGACCATCCCCGCTGGAGTCAGGCGCGTGAACGGCGTATCGGTGGCAGTGTTTTTGCCGCGAAACAGCCGACGCTGATGTTCAATGGCTATGGCGAGCAAGTCGCCCACCTGTACGACGGGCTTGATCTGCGTAAGAACTACTAGCGTCTGAGGCACGGCCCCGTGAATAAAATTCGACAAATCCGCTTTGTCTGGAAACCGCTCGTGTTTCTGCTCTGCCTGGTCCCCGCGATTCTTATCGCGGGCGATACGTTCGGCATTCTCGGCAGCCTCGGCGCAAACCCGGTCGAAGAAATTCAGGACCGCTTCGGCATCTGGTCGCTTCGCTTCATTATGATCGCATTGGCGGTAACGCCATTGCGCCGCATCACAGGCTGGACCTCGCTAGTCCGGTTTCGACGCATGCTGGGCTTGTTTGCCTTCTTCTATACGCTACTGCATTTCCTGACCTGGTTGTTCCTCGATCAGGGACTGCTGTGGTCGGCAATTGTCGAAGACCTGGCCAAAAGGCCATTCATTACTATTGGATTTGCCGCTCTGCTCTTGTTGCTAGCAATGGCTGTGACTTCGACAGCCGGCATGCGACGGCGCTTGGGCAAACGTTGGCAAAAGCTACACTACAGCGTCTACGTTGTCGGCGGCCTGGGCGTTTGGCACTACTGGTGGCAAGTGAAGAGCGACATTACCGAACCGCTGATTTACGCGGTCATACTAGGCGTATTGCTAGGCCTCAGACTCTGGTGGAAGGTTAAGAAACGCCGCCCGTAGGAGCGCGCCATGCGCGCGAATGGACATCCGACGGAAGACACCACGTTGTCGCCCAAGACATTTCGAGCCAACGTTTGCAAACCAACCTGAACGAAGGTCCCCTCATGAATCGCGGGCATGGCCCGCTCCTACAGGTGGTAATTACCAGCCGGGATCTGGTGGGTTGGGTTTTGCGGGGTCTTAAGAATATAGCGAGTGCCAGTCTACGACCGCCCAGTCCGACAAGCCGGGGCCGCTCCTACGGGCGCAAAATCCGTACACTAAAAAAACCGAGACGGCTTGCACCGTCCCGGCTGCCACACCACGTTCGCCCTTAGGCGACTTTTATTGTGTGACGCTCTGCTGCCCGAACTTTCGGAAGCGTGACTTTCAGGATGCCGCCTTCGAGTTCCGCGTGGATCTTTTCTGCATCCACGGGTACCGGCAGGGCGACCGTCCTCATGAGAGTGCCGAAGCCCATCTCATGACGGTAGAACGTCTCCTTCCTGTCTTCTTCGTCGAACTGTCTCTTGGCCTCAATCGTCAGCCGATCGCCGCTAATTGTGACCTCAATGTCGTCCTTCTCCACGCCGGGCAATTCGCCCCGAACCATGAGCTCCTTCTCCCTGTCCAGGATATCGAGTCGAAAACTCCGATCAAAATCTATTCCAATCGGCCATTTCAACCCAAAGGGCTCGTACGTCTTCATCCAGCGGCGTGGCGGGAAGTCCTCGAAGAACTCCTCCATGCTGTTGGTGAGAGGCGCCATTCGTTTAACGTCGAAACCGCGCGTACGTGGTTCTGATTTAGTTAAATTAGACATCTATCTCACCTCCTTCCCTTTTTGACACCGGCAATGTTTGGCCAGCAAATAAGAAATACTCCCAATGTGTCAAATTGACTATTCGCACATCTCACGATTGACGAAGTTTCCCGCCAAGGGAACAATGTGGAAAGGCAATCACCGCCGCCTGCAGGAGCGCGCCCGGTCTTTCGGACTGAGATCTCTTCGACTGGCACTAGCTCCATTTTTAAGGCCGAGCGAGCAATGCTCGATAGAATGGCAAAGCCCTATCGCGGGCATGGCCCGCTCCTACAAACCATCACAACAACCACCTGTAGGAGCGGGCCATGCCCGCGATCAAGGCCTGATCTTCGTTGAAGTCGAATTGAAAACGTCGGTTCGAAGGGTCTTGGGTGACAACTTCATTCTCGAGACCGCGAGAGCAAAGTTCGATAGAACGGCAAAACCCTATCGCGGGCTTAGCCCGCTCCTACAAACCATCACAACAACCACCTGTAGGAGCGGGCCATGCCCGCGATCAAGGCCTGGTCTTCGTTGAAGTTGGAATGAAAACGTCGGTTCGAAGGGTCTTGGGTGACAACGTGGCGTCTTTAGTAACGGTGCCATTCGCGCGCTGGGGCGCGCTCCTACAAGTGGATGCTTCAGTTTGCTCGGTTATCGGTTGCGTTTCGTGATTCCACAGCCGCGATTCCAGAGCAAAAAAAAGCCCGGCGATTGCCGGGCTTTAATTTCTTGCGAGTAGCGGTTGGAACGATTTACATCATTCCGCCCATGCCACCCATGCCACCCATGCCGCCCATATCAGGCATAGCCGGGGCGCCACCCGCGTCAGACTGCGGTGCATCAGCGATCATCGCTTCAGTGGTCAAAAGCAGTCCGGAAACTGAAGCCGCATTCTGCAATGCGAAACGCGTAACTTTAGTCGGATCCAGAATACCTGCCTCAATCATGTCGCCGTACTCGTCAGTTGCAGCGTTGTAACCGTAGTTACCCTTGCCGCTAGCTACCTCGTTCAATACAACACTTGCGTCACCGCCAGCGTTGCGAACGATCTGGCGAAGAGGCTCTTCAACAGCACGCTTCAGGATTGCAATGCCAACGTTCTGGTCATCGTTATCGCCCTTGAGCTTCGAGATCGCAGCAACCGCACGAATCAACGCAACACCACCACCCGGCACGACGCCTTCTTCGACAGCAGCACGGGTTGCGTGCAGCGCGTCTTCCACGCGTGCTTTTTTCTCTTTCATCTCAATTTCGGTCGCGGCACCCACTTTGATGACAGCAACACCGCCGGAGAGCTTCGCAACACGCTCCTGCAGTTTTTCTTTGTCGTAGTCAGACGAAGAATCTTCGATCTCAGCGTTTATCTGCTCAACGCGACCCTTGATGTCTTTCGCGCCGCCGGCGCCATCAATAATCGTGGTGTTCTCTTTGGTGATCTGAACTTTCTTCGCGTCACCAAGATCATCGAGCGTAGCTTTTTCAAGCGACAGACCAACTTCTTCAGAGATAACCTGACCACCGGTCAGAACCGCGATGTCCTGCAACATGGCCTTGCGACGGTCGCCGAAGCCTGGTGCTTTGACAGCAGCAACCTTAACGATGCCGCGAATGTTGTTCACAACCAATGTGGCAAGTGCTTCGCCTTCAATGTCTTCTGCGATCAACAGCAAAGGTCGACCAGACTTGGCAACGCCTTCAAGAATCGGCAGCAGATCACGGATGTTCGAGATCTTCTTGTCAAACAGGAGAATCAGAGGATTTTCGAGTTCAACAGACTGGCTCTGCTGGTTGTTGATGAAGTACGGAGAAAGGTAGCCGCGATCGAACTGCATGCCCTCGACGACGTCGAGCTCATTAGCGAGGCCTGAACCTTCTTCAACCGTGATGACGCCTTCTTTGCCGACTTTCTGCATTGCGTCAGAGATGATTGAACCGATCTCTACGTCAGAGTTGGCTGAAATGCTGCCAACCTGTGAAATTGCAGTTTCATCTTCACAAGGTATGGAGAGTTTCTTCAGCTGTTCAACAATCGCAACCGTCGCTTTGTCGATACCGCGCTTCAGATCCATCGGGTTCATGCCGGCGGCAACTGACTTCAGACCTTCACGCAGGACAGCTTGTGCGAGAACCGTTGCCGTTGTCGTGCCGTCGCCAGCGATGTCAGAAGTCTGTGATGCAACCTCTTTAACCATCTGTGCGCCCATGTTCTCGAACTTGTCTTCCAGTTCGATCTCTTTGGCAACCGATACACCATCTTTGGTGACAGTCGGTGCGCCGAAGCTCTTGTCGAGCACAACATTGCGGCCTTTCGGTCCCAACGTTACTTTTACGGCGTTTGCCAGAACGGTGACACCAGCGAACATCTTCTGTCGCGCTACGTCACCAAAAAGTACTTCTTTAGCAGCCATCTCAATTTCCTCTTTTGATCATTAGAAGCGGCGAAAGCCGCGTTCCTGATTAGGTTGTGTGGTAATAAGCGGTGATTGGACCTTATTTCTCGATCACGCCTACGATGTCGTCTTCTTTCATAACCAGAAGCTCTTCACCATCAACTTTGACCTCAGTACCGGCGTATTTGCCGAAAAGCACCTTGTCACCAACCTTCACATCCAGAGCACGGACATCGCCGTTTTCGAGGATCTTGCCTTTGCCTGCGGCAACAATTTTACCTTTGATTGGTTTCTCGGTCGCCGAGTCCGGAATTACGATTCCGCCTGGCGATGTGCGCTCTTCTTCCATGCGCTTAACGATAACTCGATCATGAAGCGGACGAATCTTCATCGTGTACATCTCCTGTAAATTATTGATTTATAACCGCTTTATCGCGGATTCTTGGGCCTTCGGCAATTAGCACTCGGCCGCAAGGAGTGCTAATAATAGGCATGCGTATTGAAATATCAAGGGCCGCAACGCGACCTTTACGCCAAAAAGCCTAACTGTGTCGATGACAGCACCCCGGAGCGACGGTATGCTGCCACTCCTCAGCTATTACAGGCCGCCAAAAAGCGGTAACAATCCGGTCCATTGCCGGGTCTGAATTCGAACAAGGCACGCATTCGACGTGATAAAGAAATCATGAACATATCCTCACACCTGGCCCGAACCTTCCTGCTGCTTGTGTCGCTCAGCTACGGCATTATTGCTGTCGCTCAAGATGATGAGCCACTGCGGCCTGCGGACGCTTATCGATACGCCGTCGCCGACACGGGTGATGCAATCGAGATCGACTGGTCGATCGAAGACGGCTATTACCTGTATCGCGAGAAAATGAGCTTTGAGAGCAGCACCGCTGCTGTTGTACTGGGCGAGCCGGAAATGCCCGAGGGGCTGGAGCACGAAGACGAGTTCTTCGGCAAGCAACAGATCTATCGTGGCAACTTCTTCGTTCGTGTGCCGTTCACCATCAACGGCGATCGTCCGGACTCGATGGAGTTTGTCTTGAAGAGCCAGGGTTGTGCGGATATGGGTCTTTGCTATCCACCGCAAACCTGGAGGGAAGAGGTCAAGCTCCGGAATGTCGCCAGCACAACAGCAAAACTGGACCTCGGCGGCGTTGGCGGCCAGGACAATGGTTTTCTGCCGGTCGACGAGGCGTTCAAACCAATATTGATACCGGTCGATGGCAATACAATAGAAGTCACGTGGCAGATTACTCCCGGGCACTATTTGTACAAGTCCAAGATGTCTGTCTCGACGACGACCGAGAATGTGCAACTCGGGCAACTCGACCTTCCCACCGGTGAGCTCAAGTACGACGAATTCTTCGGCGAGTCAGAGGTTTATCACGACGACGTGTTTGCGAAACTGCCGCTGGCACGAGCAACTCCGGAAGCAATGAATCTCGAGCTCGAAGTGAATTATCAGGGTTGTGCTGATGACGGACTTTGCTATCCGCCGACAACCCGGACCTTGAGCATTGCGCTACCGATGGCCACTTCGGTCAGCGACCTCACAGCCATGCCTGCGAGCGAAGCGCCAGTATCTGAGCAGGCGTTTCTGGCAAGAGTCATCACCGGTTCAAGTCTTTGGGTCGCCGCGGGCACCTTCTTCATCATCGGCCTCGGGCTTGCATTTACACCTTGCGTGCTCCCAATGGTGCCGATTCTGTCCGGCATCATTGCCGGCGAAGGCGACAACGTCACCCCAATTCGTGGCTTCACTCTGGCGCTGAGCTATGTCATGGGTATGGCGCTGGTCTATACAGCAGCGGGCATCGCTGCGGCCGCAGCCGGCCTGCAATTGCAGGCGACGTTTAATCAGCCGTGGATTCTAATTGTGTTTTCGGGACTATTCGTTGTGCTGGCGATCGGTATGTTCGGCGCCTATGACCTGCAGATGCCCTCGGCTATTCAGAGCAGACTGTCGGGTGCCAGCGGCAACCAAAAGAGCGGCACCATGGTTGGCGCTTTTGTAATGGGCGCTTTGTCGTCGCTGATCGTCACCGCCTGCGTTGCACCCGCGTTGATCGCGGCACTAACCGTCATGGCGCAGACCGGCGATATGCTGCGTGGCGGCTCCGCATTGTTCGCCATGAGCATGGGCATGGGCGCACCGCTCTTGCTCGTTGGAGCAGCACAAGGAAAATTACTTCCAAAAGCCGGCCCCTGGATGGTTGCCATCAAATCCGGATTCGGCTTCATGATGTTGGGATTGGCTATCTGGATGCTGTCGCGCATATTGCCCGGCAGCGTAACGCTGGCACTCTGGGCGGTGCTGATATTCATGGGCGGCGTATTCCTGGGTGGCCTGACCAGTATCGGAACAGACTCAACGGTCGGGCAAAAAATGGGCAAGGGCTTCGGCTTTCTTGGCATTGTTTACGGACTCTTGCTCCTGCTCGGTGCCTTGACCGGCGGCAGCAACCCGCTGCATCCGTTGGCGAGCGTAAGCTTGGGCGGAACCTCAGGCAACGCTGGCGAAGAACACGAGCTCGCGTTCGTCAGCATCAAAACAGTCGATGACCTGGATCGAGCTATCGCCGCAGCCGCCAGCCAGGGCAAGACCACCATGCTCGACTTCTACGCCGACTGGTGTGTCTCGTGCAAAGAAATGGAAGCCTATACATTTACTGATGCCGGTGTTCAGGCCGCGCTTTCCAATACCGCACTGTTGCAGGCAGACGTCACCGCAAACGATGACGCTGACCGCGCGTTGCTCGACCGCTTCGGCGTATTTGGACCACCAACGATTATCTTCTTCGGCGCGGATGGTCAGCAACGCAATGGCTATGAAGTCGTCGGCTACATGAAGGCAGAGGCATTCACTGAACATGTACAGCGAGCTTTCGACACATCTGCGACAATGTCGGCACAGGCACACTAGACACAGTTCCAGAGGGCGATAATCTTGAGAAACACTCTGTTTGCCGTCGCGTTCGGCATGGCGACGTTAACGGCGGTCGCTGGCTGCGAACAATCCTCTGCACCCTCGGTCACTGAACCTGTGACGGCTTCACCGGCTCCGCTAGCGACCACCGACCATCCTGCATTCACCCTGGTTGATGTCAATGGTGTGGAACGCTCGCTGGACGAATGGAGTGGCCGCCCACGCCTCCTGAATTTCTGGGCAACATGGTGTGCACCCTGTCGACGCGAGATACCGCTATTGAAGGCGATGCAGGAAGCGCAAGGCGAGGACGGTATACAGATCATCGGAATCGCCGTGGATTTTGCTGAAGAAGTCTCGGCGTACGCTGAGAAGGCGGAGTTTAATTACCCGATTCTCGTCGGGCAGGAAGATGCCATGGCCGTGGCTGAATCCTCCGGGGTCGATTTCATCGGCATGCCATTTACGATGATTCTCTCGGCCGACGGCGAGTTGCTCGGCTCACACATGGGCGAAATTCACCAGCAGCACCTCGATAGCATCGCGGATGTGCTGGCCCAGCTCGGCCGCGGCGACATCGACAAGGCGACCGCCCGGGAAGCGCTGTATTCAATGTAGGAACCTGAGGGTTCCGCACGCCTCAATACTCTGCTCCCCGACATTGTCATCGTCCGACCTGCTTCCTGAGCGGATTGCCCACCGCCAAGTCCATCAAATCTCATAGCGGCGCAGCGCGTGAACTCCTGCCAGCGGCATTTATTTGCCGATTGCAACAAAAGTTGCGCCAACATCCCCGAATAAGGTTAGAATTGCGGCCATCTTCGGCAATCTGGTCGGCATAAACTGAAAATGGCTGGCATTCTCCTTATAAACGGCGCAAATCTGAACCTGCTCGGCACCCGCGAGCCCGACGTCTATGGCGCCGACACCCTAGAGGACATCGAAAAACGCTGCGAAGTGTTGGCGGATGACCTGGGACACGAGCTTATCGCCTACCAGAGCAATGCCGAACACGATCTGATTGACCGGGTACAACAGGCAGGCGACGAAGGGATCGAATTCATCATTCTGAATCCCGGTGCGTTTACGCATACCAGTATTGCCCTTCGCGATGCGTTGCTTGCCGTTGCAATACCTTTTATTGAGATTCACCTGAGCAATACGTTTGCTCGAGAGGAATTCAGACAGAGCAGTTACTTCAGCGATATTGCGACGAGCTGTCTGTTCGGATTTGGGGCATTTGGCTATGAACTTGCGTTGCAGGCAGCAGACCGGCACGTTCAATGCGCAGAGGAAAACTAATGGACATAAGAAAAGTAAAGAAACTGATTGAGCTACTGGACGAATCCGGTATCGCGGAAATCGAGATAACCGAGGGTGAGGAGTCCGTAAGGATTAGTCGTTATTCGCCAAATGCGCCTTTGGCCGCGCCGATGCAAGTGCCAATGCCGGTCGCCGCTGCTCCTTTAGCAGCTCCAGTCGCGGCTATCGCCGCCGCGCCGATCGCAGAAGTCGAGGACGACGGCTACAACATAGCAGCGCCAATGGTAGGAACATACTATGCCGCATCCGCGCCTGGATCCGCTGCCTTTGTGCAGGTTGGCGACCGCGTCAAGGAAGGCGACACACTTTGCATTATTGAAGCGATGAAAATGATGAACCAGATTGAGGCCGACGTTGCAGGCGTCATCAAGTCCATCCGCTTGCAAGACGGCGAACCAGTCGAGTACGGACAGACTTTGTTCGTTATTGATCAACGGCAAGCTGACTAAGTGGGCGTATAGAAAATGCTCGAAAAAATCGTCATTGCCAATCGCGGCGAAATCGCACTGCGTATTTTGCGGGCCTGCCGCGAAATGGGTATCAAGACCGTTGCCGTGCACTCAAACGCCGATAACAATCTTAAGCATGTATTGCTCGCGGACGAGACAGTGTGTATTGGCCCCGCACAGTCTGTGGACAGCTACCTGAACATGCCCGCCATTATTAGTGCGGCCGAGGTCACCGATTCGGTCGGCATTCACCCTGGCTACGGCTTCCTCTCAGAGAATGCCGACTTCGCTGAACGTGTGGAGAGCAGCGGGTTTTCATTTATTGGCCCCCCGGCCAGTTGCATACGCCTGATGGGCGATAAAGTCTCGGCAATCAAGTCCATGAAAGCCGCCGGCGTGCCATGTGTGCCTGGATCGGACGGTCCGTTAGGTGAAAACGCAGATGAAAACATGCGTATCGCTCGTGACATTGGTTACCCGATCATCATCAAGGCGTCGGGCGGCGGCGGTGGGCGCGGCATGCGCGTCGTGCACGCGGAGGCTTCACTGATCGCGGCGATCACCGTGACCAAGGCCGAAGCACGGGCTGCTTTCAATAATGACGTCGTTTACATGGAAAAATTCCTTGAAACGCCACGGCACGTCGAATTCCAGATATTAGCGGATTCTCACGGCAATGCGATTCATCTGGGCGAACGTGATTGCTCGATGCAGCGCCGACATCAGAAAGTTATTGAGGAAGCACCTGCGCCCGGCATCACTGAAGAGCAGCGCAACCGTATTGGCGAGCGATGTGTGCGAGCGTGCCAGGAAATTGGCTACCGCAGTGCAGGAACATTTGAGTTTTTGTACGAGAATGACGAATTCTATTTCATCGAAATGAATACACGCTTGCAGGTGGAGCATCCTGTAACCGAAATGATTACTGGTATCGATATTGTTCGTGAGCAGCTGCGCATCGCTGCCGGCGAAAAACTGTCTTACACACAAGACGATGTGAAAATTTCCGGACACGCGATCGAGTGTCGTGTAAACGCGGAAGATCCGAAGACCTTTATGCCATCACCAGGCATGGTAAATTTGTGGCATGCGCCAGGCGGTCCGGGCGTTCGTGTCGACAGCCATCTCTACAGCGGTTACAAGGTTCCGCCCTACTACGACTCCATGATCGGCAAGATCATTACTCATGGTGCTGATCGCGACGCGGCAATCGCACGGATGAAAAATGCCTTGACCGAAATCGTTATCGAAGGAATAAGAACCAATGTGCCGCTGCATCAGGAAATATTCCAGCACGCCGCGTTCCAGGCAGGCGGAACTGATATTCACTATCTTGAGAAGCGCCTCGGACTTGTGTGATACAGAGCACGGTTAACAGGCGATGGAGTGGCGACAATTTGTCATGGACCTTGAAACCCTGAATCCGGACCGCGTCGAAGATGTATTCATGCGCCATGGTGCGCATTCGATTACGTTCACCGACGCTGGCGACAAACCCGTACTGGAGCCCGCGCCGGGCGAAACGCCGATGTGGAGCGACACTCGCATTACCGGACTGTTTTCTCCCGATGCTGATATTGACGGCCTGTGCATTGATCTCAAGCAGGTGCTGCAGCTGGATCGACTGCCGACAAACCGCGTTGAGGAACTCGCCGACCGAGTGTGGGAACGGGAGTGGCTCAAGGACTTTGGCGCCATGCAATTCGGCCAACGCCTGTGGATCTGTCCGGGCGACACAACAACTGACAATGCCGATGCTGTCGTGGTGCAACTGGACCCCGGGCTGGCCTTCGGCACCGGCACACACCCAACCACAGCACTTTGCCTTGAGTGGCTGGACAGCCTGTCCTTAAACAATACGACGATGCTCGACTACGGCTGTGGCTCCGGCGTGCTGGCGATTGCCGCACTAAAACTCGGCTGTGACTCGGCGGTCGCGATGGATATTGATCCGCAGGCACTGACTGCGACGGTGCAGAACGCGACCCACAATGAGGTTGATGGGCAACTGCAAGTATTCGGCAGCGCAACTGGAGTTGCGGGTCAGTTCGATGTTGTGATCGCCAATATTCTGGCGGGGCCACTTATTGAGCTTGCAAAACCAATAGCCGCGCGTGTTCGGGCAAATGGCCAACTCGCGCTTTCAGGCTTGCTTGCGGAGCAGGTTGACGAGGTGCTGACGAGCTACGCTGCGTGGATCAAGTTCGACGAGCCCGTTTTGAGACCACAAGGTAATCAAACCTGGGCCTGTCTGACCGGCACAAGGATAATGCACTGATATGTTCACCCAGTGCCCAGAGTGCAGCACCGCATTTCGCGTAACCGCCGAGGTGTTAAAAAAGGCCGCGGGCCAGGTACGTTGCGGCGGTTGCGGCATTGCGTTCAACGCACTGGAACACCTTTCAGAGGAAATGCCAAAAACGGCGCCACGCGCGCAACCTAATGAGCATGTGCCGGAATTAACGCCGGAAACAGACGACGATCAGGATCAGTCCTTACCAAAATCGATTTCCGCGGAGCAAAGCGCCGCGCTGTTAAAAACACTGGATGAGCTGGCCGGCTCGAATATTCAGATCGAAGACACAGGTATTGAGTGGCGAGTGCTGGATACCGAGACCAACGACGACGAACCTGACTTCGTTGCTGAAGAAGCGGCTGAGTCGCAACTGATTGCGGACACCGGCACGATAAAGTTTGTTCTTGAAGACGATGATGACGAATCAAATGGAGATGCTGCTGATATTTTTGAGTCTCCAGGCGAGACCTTCATTGACTCGAACCTGCAGCAGGACAGCGGCGCTTCCATCGTCGATGAGTTCCTGACGGACTCACCGACGCCCGTCGACGAATTTTTGACCGCGACACCGAGTCTCGTCGAGTCACCGGAGGTGTTCTCCGGCGTTGAGTCGGACGCGACACCCGAAGTAATGCGCTTTGACGACAATACGCCGCTACCCGATGATTTCGATCTCGGAGATCCGACTCCGTATGTTGCCGAGCCGCCGAAGCCACATATTGAGCGCCGCGCCTCTGCGCCGGAACTGGAAGATGCTCAGGTTGACCTGGCACTGGGTGATCCCGACGAATGGGAGCTACTACTTGGCGAAGTAGAGGTTCCTCCCGAAGCGGATGTCGAAGCCATGCCTCTCGTTACTGAAGATGCTGCAGACGACGAAGAGCTCGAACCCGCCGCGGACGGAGCCATCAGTGACGTCGCCGCTGACATACCGCTGGACATGGATACGCAGTTTGCTATCCAGGCTGAGGCGATGGGTATTGATCTGAGCGGCATGCACAAGTCCGTTGATGGGGGAGATGCTACTGGCGTTGACGTTCTCGATGCTGGCAATGAAAATAGTGAAGAGGACCTGATGTCGATTTCCGAACTCGAGGCAAGCTTGAGTGGCGAACCGGATGCGCTGGATGAATCGACAAGTGACGAGCCGGATGAGTTGCTGGAAATAGAGCTTGACGAAAAACCGCAGCAAATCGATAAGTCCGACGAATGGTCGTTCGCCCCGAGCCTGGACGATGCCATCGAAGACCAGCCGGGTATCGACAGCGACGACACTGAGTATGAGGACATTGATGACCGCATTGCACTCGCAGGCTCGGTCACGTCATACAGTGATGCTGCGGAGGCAGAGGACGAGACCGTCATCAAGACCGATATTGAAGACGAAGACCCTGCCGACGACGACATTGACGACGGACAGGACGATGAGGGTGAGGCGGAACTTGAGCTGGGATCCGATGCCGATCTGGAGGATGAATCCGTGGCCGTGTCGGACGTATTTTCCGACGATGAGCATAACGAAAACCTGGCGGAAGAATCCGACCATGAGTTCGACGAAGACTCAGCGGACGATTCCGACGATGGGGTCGACGAAGACCATCACGATGATATTGATGAATCTCCCGATGAAGAACCCGAGACATCCATCGACGAGGACCTGATTGCAGCTGCCTTCGAATCCGAGGCGGCACAGCTGGCAGAAGATGCCAGGGACGAGGAAGAGCTCGACGATTCTGATGATGCAGCTGGCGATGATCCTGAGACAAGTGGCGAGCATTATGTGCCGCCGCAAACCGAAGAAGAGAAGACGATCAACATGATGATCGACCAGGACTTCATGCGCCTGGCCGCGGAAGGCGAAGATATCTTCACCTCGACCGTCGTTGATGTTCGCTCTGCCTTTGAGAACAACCCAAGTGTTGAAACGATCGTCATGGAAGGCGAATTCGTTCGCGGTGCGCTCGATCGCGAAAAGCCAGCCACTGATGCAGCGGCTGGCTCGCGGCGTTATGACGACACCAGGTTTTCATCGAAGCTGGCGACCGACGTGAAGCCAGGAGAGCGTGGTGGACGCCGCGATGGCGACCCGAGGAGTTATGCTGCCATCGCCGGAGTTGTCGTACTTGCCCTGCTCCTCGTCGCGCAAGCATTGCACCAGTCGCGCGAAGCTCTTGCGACCATCCCGGCAATTAACAACGCACTTGGCCCGATTTATCGAATGGTCGGATACCCCCTGACACCGAACTGGGATATCGCCGGGTGGAGATTCGAAGTAACCAACAGCAGCATCGACGAAAGTGGCAATCTGCTGACCGTCTACTCGCGCATCGGCAACAAATCCGACGATCCGCTGCCGTACCCGCTGGTACAGCTGTCACTGATGGACCGGTTTGAAGAGATCATCGGCAGTAAAGTCCTTGAACCGAGAGAGTATTTGCCGGGCAACCCTGATCCACGCAAGGCCATCGAACCCGGCAGTACGTTCAATGCGGTTATCTCCATTGAGTCACCGGCCGGGGCAGCAACCTCCTTCAAGCTCAATGTTTGCTATCGACTCGCCAGCCGTCAACTACGCTGCGCAATTGAGGACTTCAAGTAGCCACGCTTGCGGATCAAACCGCCAGTCGGATGGCCGATCGCACTGCCAAAGGCGTGCGCTTCAAGTAAAATACCCGGTATGCCAGAGCAAATGCATCCACCGCTAAAAATCGGACCGTACAGACTGACGAGTCCATTTGTACTCGCGCCAATGGCGGGCGTTACTGATGCACCATTTCGGCGCATGTGCCGCCGTTTCGGCGCTGGCATGACCACATCCGAAATGACAACCGCGGATACCAGCCTTTGGCAGACAGCGAAATCGCGCCACCGCCTCGACCTGGACCTCACTGCTGAACCGGTTGCCGTGCAGATCGCGGGGTCCGATCCGGAACAACTTGCGGCGGCCGCAATCGCCTGTGTCGACCGCGGCGCACAGATTATCGACATCAATATGGGCTGCCCGGCAAAAAAGGTACTCAAAAAACTCGCGGGATCGGCGCTGCTCCGCGACGAATCTCTGGTTAAAGAAATTCTTGCCGCCGTTGTTAGTGCCGTCAACGTTCCCGTGACGCTCAAAATTCGCACCGGCTGGGACGCCGACAGCAGAAATGGTGTGTCGATAGCACGCATCGCCGAGGATTGCGGCATCCAGGCGCTCGCGATTCACGGCCGTACGCGCGCATGCGGATACCGCGGTGTCGCGGAATACGAAACGATTAGCAATATAAAAAAAGCCATCTCGATTCCAGTTATTGCCAACGGAGATATAACAACTTTGGAGAAGTCGCTTGAGGTTTTGCGCGTAACTAACGCTGACGCCTTGATGATCGGCCGAGGTGCGCAAGGACGCCCCTGGATCTTCCGAGAACTTAGACAGCGTCTTAACAAAGATGAAAAAGTAACTGCCCTAGAAAAAAACGAATTGCGTGATACTATGCTCGACCACCTGAACGACATGCACCAGTTTTATGGGGATTCAACTGGCGTTCGGATGGCTCGAAAGCACTTGACCTGGTATTGCAAAAATTTGCTCAATGCGGATGATTTTCGTTATCAGGTTGTGCGTGTCGATAGTGCTTCAGAACAGATTCGACTGACCACAGAATACTTTGATCGTGAAGACGGGGGAGTTTCTTTGGCCGCTTAGTCTCTCTGAAGTTGAGGACTGGCTCGAACTTAAGTGCCGAGCCGCATAATTAGATAGTAAAATTCACGCAGCGGGAATTGAACACAGTGGCGAACAAGAATATCCACAACGTCAGCACACTCAGAGCCTCAAACAGCAAGAAACCGCTTCGAAAGCATACAGAAGACGCGATACAGCAGTATTTCGCCAGCCTTAATGGCGATCGCCCGGCGGAGCTGTATGACCTTGTGATTGGCGAGGTGGAACGCCCATTGTTCGAAGCCGTAATGATTTACACGCGTGGCAATCAGAGTCAGGCGGCCGCCATCCTCGGCATCAATCGGGGCACATTGCGTAAGAAACTCAAGACCTACTCGATCATTTCGTAAGCGCGGCGTGCCATTCGCCGCGTTCACGCCATTCTCATTTCCCCACTCTAATCAGGTGACTTCATGTTGACGGTACGACGAGCGCTTATCAGTGTTTCGGATAAGCGTGGGCTAGTCCCATTTGTGTCTGGCCTCGCCGAACTCGGCGTAGAAATTCTCTCCACTGGTGGCACTTGCCGCGCGCTGCGCGAAGCTGGCATCGACGTCATCGAGGTTGCGGAAAAAACGGGTTTCCCGGAAATCATGGATGGCCGCGTCAAGACGCTGCATCCGTTCATTCACGGCGGCCTGCTCGGCAGGCGCGGCAAGGATGAGTCGGTCATGGAAAAACACGGCATTGAGCCGATTGATCTGCTTGCGGTTAACTTGTATCCGTTTGAGGAAACTATCGCCCGTGATGACGCGACCATTGACGATGCGATTGAGAATATCGACATTGGTGGCCCTGCCATGATTCGTGCAGCATCAAAAAATCACGACGGCGTCGCTGTCGTTGTCGACCCTGACGATTATGAGGGTGTACTCGAGTCATTGAAAAATAACGAACTTTCACTCGACAATCGCAGACGTCTGGCAGCGAAAGCGTATGCACATACGGCAAGCTACGATACCGCCATTACAAAATACCTTTCTGCCTCACTTGGCGACGATCCTCTGGGTGAACGGCAACTGTATGCCGGTAAGCTGGTCGAAAGAATGCGCTATGGCGAGAATCCGCATCAGAACGCTGCGTTTTACATTGACCAGCAGGCGCCCAAAGGCTCCCTTGCCAAGGCCAGACAGCTGCAGGGCAAGGCGATGTCGTACAACAACATTGCCGACAGTGATGCCGCACTCGAGTGTGTTAAACAGTTCTCAGGCCCAGCCTGCGTCATCGTGAAGCACGCCAACCCATGCGGTGTCGCGGTGGACACGGATATCCTGGCGGCCTACAAAAAGGCGTTCAAGACGGATCCAACATCAGCGTTTGGCGGAATTATTGCGTTTAATCGATCGCTTGACGCCAGGACAGCCCGAGAAATTATCGACCGTCAGTTCGTCGAGGTCATTGTGGCCCCGGCAATTGATGCAGACGCTGCGGCGATCGTTGCCGAGAAGAAAAACGTCCGGCTGCTCGAGACCGGCGACTGGGACGATTCTGCAAGTGCGGGATTTGATTTCAAGAAAGTTTCGGGCGGACTGCTCGTACAAGGGTCCGATCTTGGCCGTATCACTGCGGACGACCTGAAAGTGGTGAGCAAAGTGGCGCCAACCGCGGCCCAGATTGAAGATATGCTGTTCGCATGGACCGTGGTCAAGTACGTGAAGTCCAATGCGATCATTTTCTGCAAGGACCACATGACTATCGGCGTCGGTGCCGGCCAGATGAGCCGTGTATACAGCACCAAAATTGCAGCGATCAAGGCCGCTGACGAGGGCCTGGACGTCAAAGGCTCGGTAATGGCTTCGGATGCATTCTTCCCATTCAGAGACGGCATCGATGCGGCAGCAGAACATGGAGTTTCAGCCATTATTCAACCCGGTGGTTCCATGCGCGACGAAGAAGTTATCCAGGCGGCTGACGAGCATGGTCTGGCCATGGTACTCACGGGTATGCGCCACTTCCGCCACTGATCCAAGCTAGAATAGAACTGTAGGAGCGCGCCCCAGCGGGCGATCAGCGCAAAGGACAGACCGAATGAAAATCTTGATCATCGGTAGCGGCGGCCGCGAACATGCACTGGCCTGGAAGTGCGCCCAGTCTCCGCGAGTCAATGAAGTTCTTGTCGCGCCCGGCAATGCCGGCACCGCCCTTGAGCCGAAGACTCGCAATGTGCCGGTTGCCTCTGACGATATCGACGCTCTCGCCACCCTCGCCCAGTCTGAGGATGTTGGCCTGACCATAGTTGGTCCGGAAGCGCCTCTCGTCGCCGGCATTGTTGACCGTTTCGATGAACTCGGCCTGCCCTGCTTCGGACCAAGTGCGGCGGCTGCTCAACTGGAAGGCTCCAAGGCATTCACCAAGGATTTTCTCGCTCGACACAATATTCCAACGGGCGCGTACCAGACCTTTTGCGAGCTTGAGCCGGCGCTGGATTACATTCGCGAGCAAGGCGCGCCGATCGTCATCAAGGCAGATGGTCTCGCCGCCGGTAAAGGTGTCGTCGTAGCAACTAGCCTGGAAGAGGCTGAAGCGGCTGCGACCGACATGTTGGAGGGCAATCGCTTTGGTGATGCCGGCGCCAGAATTGTTATTGAAGAGTTTCTTGCTGGCGAAGAAGCAAGCTTCATCGTCATCACCGACGGTGAGACTGTACTGCCGTTGGCAACGTCCCAGGATCACAAGGCTCGCGATGAGGGCGACGTCGGGCCCAATACGGGCGGCATGGGTGCTTATTCACCCGCGCCAGTAGTCACTGCTGATATCGAATCCAAAATCATGGATCTCGTTATTCGACCCACCCTCGCTGGCATGCAACAGGACGGCATCAATTATCTTGGCTTTCTCTATGCCGGCCTGATGATCACAGCGGACGGCACGCCAAAAGTGATCGAATTCAATTGCCGTATGGGCGATCCGGAAACACAGCCGATCATGCTGCGAATGCAGTCGGACCTCGTCGACATTTGCAAGGCAGCCGTCGACGGCTCGCTAGCCGGGCAGGAAGCAACGTGGGACTCCCGTTCGGCACTTGGCGTGGTGCTGGCGGCCGGTGGTTACCCGGAGAGCTACGCTAAAGGACTGCGTATCACCGGACTCGACTCCGCAGACAGCGACACACAGAAAGTCTTTCATGCCGGTACCAGCAGCGACGGCGGTGAGATCGTGACCAGTGGAGGCCGTGTGCTTTGTGCTGTCGGGCTCGGAAATTCGGTCGCCGACGCTGCGGCGAGCGCGTACGAGGTGGTTGCGAAGGTCTCCTGGGACAATGTGTACTTCCGACGCGACATTGGCCATCGAGCGATCGCTCGCGAGCAATCTTGAGTACGCCATGCTAACGACGGCTGAAGCACAACAGGCGATTCTTGGCGAACTCGCCAGTTTCGACATCACGACAGTGCCGCTGGGCGACGCCGTTGGCCGCGCCTTGCGCCAAAAGGTGAACGCTGAGCGCGACCAGCCACCGTTCGACCGGGTCATGATGGATGGCATCGCCATTTCATTCGCAGAATTCGAAACGGGCCTGCGCAGTTTTCCGGTTCAGTCAACGCAATCCGCGGGTGATCCACAGCAAACTCTTCAGCCCGGGCATTGCATTGAAATCATGACCGGAGCAGTGTTACCGAAGCATGCCGACTGCATAATTCCGGTAGAGCGAATCTCTCTGCATAATAACATTGCTCAACTGCAAGACGACTATCAACCCGAAGCAAACCATTTCATACACCCTCGCGCCTCGGACCATGCGATGGGAGCTGAACTGCTGGTCCCAGGACGACGCGTAACGCCGATGGACATTGCGGTAATCGCATCCTGCGGCCTGGCCGAAGTTGCTGTCAGCGAAGACCCGGCGATCACCGTAATTTCGACCGGCAATGAACTCGTTGCCGCGGGCGAGCCGATCGAAGCGCACCAGATTCGCCTGTCGAACGGTCCGGCGATCATGGCGATGTTGCGTCAGCATGGTTACGACAATTGCCAGGCCGATCACATCGTTGATGACCAGGAGACACTGAAGCAACGTATCGCTGCGCACCTGGAGCAGTCAAAGGTGCTCATTCTCAGCGGTGGCGTATCAATGGGAAAATCAGACTACGTCCCACAGGTGCTCAAAGAACTTGGCGTGCGCAGGGTCTTCCACAAGGTCAGTCAGCGCCCGGGAAAACCCATGTGGTTTGGTATCGGGCCCAACAAGCAGGCGGTATTCGCGTTGCCGGGTAATCCGGTTTCTACGCTCGTGTGCTGCCGGCAGTACGTAATCCCGGCACTCAACGCAGCATCTTGCGTCACCGCCACACGACACCTATTTGCGAACCTCGCGACGGAGATCGTGTTCAAACCGCAGCTCACCTGCTTCATGCCCGTCAGGCTGGCATCTGCGATCGATGGCAAGCAACTCGCTTTGCCAGTCAAAACGAACACATCCGGTGACTTCGCGTCGCTCTCAGGTACCGACGGCTATGTCGAGCTGGATATCGAGACCACGAAGTTCGCAGCCGGAACGGGCGTGCCGCTGCATCGTTGGTAGTACGTCCCTGCGGCACAGCCAGGTCACGTTCGTTCAGCTGCAACAAGTTGCTGATACTCGCTCAAGTCCAAGATCAGCTAGACCTGTTCTGCATAGCCGTCAAACAACCCGATCCCACAGCAACGCTTTGTCGGTTTCCGTGCGGTAGATTCTCCGTGGATTCTTCATATTCAACATCCTCCTCTCCATAGTTGGAGATTAGGTGTTGCGTTGATCATTTGAAGTCAAAGTCACAAGTGGTCGTTCAATTTTTCCGCGGCGCGCCCTTAGATAGCCACAAGAACCGAGGCATACCTAACGCAATCGATGCGATAACAATGCCAAGCGCCAATCCCGATGCTGGTGCAGACCACACATACCATGGCGCAACAGCCGCCACCGAATACAAAAGCACTTCGATCCCTATCCGAATCGGACCCGGGGTCGATACGATTATCTGGCGTTTATCGTTCTGAGTTGAGAATACAGCGGGAAGAAGAACAAGCAAAAAAAGGGCTGGCAATACCAGCCAGTTGGATAGCAGCGCGACGGCCCATGGCCCCGCAATCCATGCGATAAGCTCTGACAGGAAGCGCAGTCCAGCCGAGACAGGTGTATCGAGTGGATGATGATATTCGTCAGGCATCAGTCGTGATTTCCTGCGTTCCCCAGAGGCGTGCTAATCGCGCGCCCCTCCGTCAAGTGGCTCCCCCGGCTCATTCCTCTGACCGACTAACTCAATAGTCTCCTGAGTCGCCAACTGTCCTGCGGCACTGTAAATCGAAATCGCAACACTTCGCTCTGCCCAATCTATCTCCAACCAGCCGAAGTTGGAACCAAAAAATGGCTGCCCTTGCCTTAAGAGATCGGGCTTTAGGACTTCTGCCTGGCGCTCCGCCGGATAAGGAAAATTTAGCGAGCTCGCAGTAAATTCATTGAGACTGAAATCCAACGAGTCGTCATCTCGATAATGGGCCGCATAGTGACTGTCTCCAGACAGGATCAGTACGCCGTTCGAGGTATTCAACAATCCCAATAGTCGCGCCCGCTCGCTGGAGAGCCGGTGCCAGTTTTCTGCATCGTCACGAATCGATAATACAGGGATCGATGAAACAACTAATCGCAGTTCGGCGGGATTGTGCAACTGCTCAGCCAGCCAGTGCCATTGCGCTTCACCGAGCATTGTTGAAGAAGGGTCGTCGAGTGAGCCGCGGAAGAAACGGGTATCGAGCATGAGTAGCTGTACGCGCTTGCCCACTGGACCAAAAGTTGCTGCATGAAATATGCCGTCCCGCGTCTTACGCGGATCGGTCATCTTCTGTGGTAAGGGCCATACGTGTTCAAACAATTCCTCGGACTGATACTTCACCGGCAGGTCGGCCCCCGCGTCGTTGCGACCATAATCATGATCGTCCCAAGTCGCGAATACTGCCGCTTGCGCCCGAAGATCAGCGAACTCAGCTTCTTGAGCAAGTTGCAAATAGGCTTCACGCAGTTCTCGTAATTCCGGTTGGGCCTTTTCTTCTGACTGGTAGACATTGTCGCCCATCAAAACCAGCAGGTCCGGGCGCCGCTCACTAACAACCTTCCACACGCCGGGCTGCTCAAATTGCGGAACATAACAAGAGGCGAACGCAATACGCTCTATGAGCGTATCTGGCGGCAACACGCGCGAAGTCAACGCAGGCGGCTGTGGTAGCCCGTCAGGCTCGACCAGATCTTGTGATGCACACGGCAGTGTGGCCAATCCAAGAATACAGATTGCTAGTGATTTTCTGGTCAAGAATTCCATTGGTTCGAAAACTCCGGCATCCATAGTAAGCGAAGATCACAGAAATTCTCTGGTGCGCAGCTTACCGTTGATTGAGTTGAGGCGACCGTCCGCTTTTGGTCAGCAGTAGTTAGTTAGTCTATCAGCCCAAGGGCACTTTTGGCCGAATGCTGTCGGCCAGCTCAATCAAAACGGCGGCTAATCGCTTAGCTCGCTCCAGTTCTTCTCGCTAAGGAATACAGGCGGTCTATCTGCCCTGCCACGCTCCAGCGATCGCTCAACCAACCATTGGTACCACTCCCAGAATGTCGGGTGTGACTTTTGAGTTCGAGTTGCTTCGACCCACCGTTGCAAGACGTCCCATATATTCAGCGCTGCACCACTAACAAGGTCGGACATTGCGTCAATTGGCACGACTCAGCGATGCACAAGAAGCCCCATCGTTTCAAACTTCATACCAACGCGGAGCGCGGCTGCTTCGTATTGGTCACCCAATTTATCAAAATCCGCTTCAGACATACCTTCTGGGAGCCCGGAAATCAGTCTGTAAGCCTCGGTAAAGCTCTCATCTTCAAATGATCGCGCACACTCGAAAATTGCGAATTCGCAACGTTGCCGTCCGCTCTGTTTCAATTGAATGAGGCCGAATACAATTCCAAACAGGATCGCGAAGACACCAACAATTTCGACTACATTTGCAAGGTCAGACAGGCTCACGAGTTTTCCAAGAAGGACTTCGATACAAGAATAGTGCAATTCTCGAACAGCTGCATTCAGCGAGAAGCAGCCGCTCGCGGGCAGTTACGTGACAGCAGAAACCAGGCGCTGTTCCTTAAGGTCCGTGGACAGTCGGCGCCAGTTCTTCGCAGCGTATCGATGCGCCTGCCTTAACGAAAACCACAGTGCCAATGTACTGACAACAGGAATTGATGCAACACCGTTGAACTCAGTAACTCTGCGAATGCGGGTTCTGTTTTCGTCAACTGGTTCGAGCAAGAACGTATCTTGAAGGAATGAAACCCAATTACGACACCACACATTGGTTTCCCGCATCTCATACACGAGTTTTCTATCTTGTATGAGTTCGATGATTTCTTGTCGAATGTAACCTTTATCGGTCGTGCATTGACGCGTGTTACCGACTTGCGGCACGCCTTCAAGAACCTTGCAGCTCAGCGGTTTCGGAATTCCCAGTCGGAACGCAATGGGATACGACTCGTCCATGCGCGCAAAGAAAAAGTGAGGGAATACGTCCTTCGGACTACAATCGAATATCCACGATGATTGAATTTTCACCAATTTCTCCAGAGTATCGCTATGTTCACGACCGTCTACTTCGGGTCAGTAGCTGACGCTCATCATTCTAACACTCGAACCTCTGCTCACGGCCTCGGCCAATAGCGGACGTCAATAACGCTGCAAGTGATTCGTTACGGATTTAACCCTTCAATTCGTACGTTCCGATCGCTAGTCTATCTGAACGAGACAGCGGCCTTCTTGCGAGAAAGGCTCAGCAAAAACCGCAACAAACCAGAAAATCAGATCGACGAACGAAACGTAGGAAACCGCGAGTTCAGTGAGCACCGAATATTCACTACTCTGGAAAACGTCCAGTGGTGAGGTCCTACGTGCTCGCGCCAGACCCACTACGACCCTGAACACGTTGCCGAGGACGCAACCTGCAATCGTGTATAGCGAAGCCGCCACCGCAAATTTCGTCTTGATTCCACGTCCGAGGTACTGCATTGGTATTCCAACTGCGATCCCAATGCCCGCCGCCGCGAAACCGTACGAAAAATCCCATAAGGAGGTTGTGATGCCGTAGATGGCAGCAGCGAGAAGCGCAGCAACAGCTCCCACGATGACGGCTGCAGTGAAGTTCTGCTCCGACAAAAGGACCTCCGCTATGTCGTAGTTTCGTTGTTTTTCTTCTTGGTCAATTCGCCTAAGCTCCCGTCAACTTCGCTATTTGCTGTTCGGCACGCAATGGCTGCTTTGGGTCAGTAGAAGTTGTTCGCTAGTTTACCCGCCCTGGGGCAGCTAAAAGCGGACATATCGATTCTTAACCGAATACCAACTCGATCTTCTCGCCACTCTTTAGTTTGCGAAGTTCAATCATTGACTGAAGACAATAATTTTATGTTCCGATATCGATCAAAATTTGATCTTGCCACTCAGCATCTGAAAAAACATTAGCCAGTCACCTCGAAGGCTGTAGACCGGGTAGGCAAATGTTGCCGGTTTGTTCTTCTCAAAAACGAAGTGGCCCACCCACGCAAAACCATAGCCGACCACCGGTATTGCCAGTAGCCAAAGGTAGCTACCCGTCACGACGGAGAAGGCAAGCATCGCAAGGACAATTAGGGAACCAAAAAAATGCAATCGGCGACATACGATATTGGCATGCTGTGAAAGATAGAAGGGATAAAATTCTGCAAAACTGCGGTATTCAGTATCCGACGAGGGATTGCTCTCTGTCATGCACTTGCTCCGAAGAAACAGCGGTCTTCTCGTTCAATCATGCGACTGAATAAGCACCCGCACGAGCAGGTTCCGCAGTTTGACCAACGCCTGCTTTAGGTTACAAGCAGTCGTTCATCATTCTATCAGTTCAGGGGCAGCTTCCGGCCAAAACAGCCGTTAGACTCGTTTCAATTTCTCGTGTGGTTCGCTCGGCCATACCGCGGTAATTTGGTCGTCCGGCTTAACGATACCGCTTTCGACAACGACACCCATAATTCCGGCCTTCAGGATCAGTTCCCCAGACTGCGTCCGGTCCAACACCGAGTTCAGTAACCCACTTTGGAACTCGTCCAGTTGTTTACATGGATTACGTAATCCCGTGACTTCAATGTGTGCACTTGATCCAAGGTGCAACAAAGTACCTCCAGGCAATCCCAACAAATCGATTCCAATCGTCGTGATATTTTCACCCATTACACCGGGATCGACGTGAAATCCTTGCTGTCTTAACGCGATGATAAGTTCGTAGTGAATGAGATGGACTTGTCGTAAGTTCGGTTGCGAGGGGTCTGCCCTCACTCGAGAGCGGTGTTTCACCGTCTTGCCAAAGTGTGCATCGCCTTCCACTCCTAAGCCAGCAAGCAGGGAAATCGATTCTGCATTCGTCTTGGAAAATGAGTGAGTGTGGCTTTTACTCACCGCTACAACTTTCGGGATTTCGTTGCTCTTGGCCATGAGGTGTGAGTCGTCAATGCTATCTTGTTGGGGCTGCGATGCCGCAGCATCTGATCCTTCGGAAAATATCTGCTTTGGGTCAGTAGCAGTCAGTCAAAGACTATCACGTGAACGGCTGTTTTCGAGAGTAAAGCGAACGGTCAGAATAAGTCTTGATGGAACGGTCATTTCGAACGCCTGCTTTTTTCAATATCGGACGCCCACCAGGCGAGCTACGAGCGGCTGCTTATGGGCCTGAAGCGGCCGGCCATCAGATCAAAAGCGTGGACTGGCCTTTTTGCGAAATGTTAAGAATGTTTACACCGGCACCTTTCATTTACACCGGCACCTTTCATTCTATGCTGCATGAGCATATCTTCAAATCTGCTTACGACTGAAGGAGGTTCCAATGACGAGGGGATACATCCGTTACCGAGGTGACTATAAGTATCAGCTTGCAAGCGAATACAGGATCAAGATCAACATTCTGCCTGCAGAAGATATTTTCACAGACTTCATCGATCTCAAAGAGGATGGCGAGCTTAGGGTCAAAAATAGCTACGCTTGGGACGGTCCGTCCGGACCGGTAATCGATACGAAGGAGAACTTGCGGGCTTCATTGGTTCATGACGCGCTGTACCAACTAATGCGTCTCGAAGAACTGAGTTCGCGGACCTACCGAAAGACCGCCGATAAGATCTTTAGAAATATATGCAAGAAAGATGGCGTTTCGAGTATTTCAGCAAACGTGTACTACAAGGCACTCCGCAGGTTCGGCAAGCCGGCAACCAGCCCCGAGAACAAGAGGAAAATTCGCCGCGCGCCCAGGCAGTGAGTAGAAGGGGCGAACAGGCCATTTGGCGAGTTCAAGAAAAGGCATTGTCGTCCAAACATCTGCTTTCACCGAAAGTTGTTGTTCAAATTGCGAAATTTCCGGAGGTGCGACAATCTGCTTCCGGCCGAGGCTGTGTGAAAACGTCATATTGATTATAATGTAGACGTCTCCGTATCAGGTCGAACTACATGAAGCGATTCATTGAAGGTG
>RCNF010000235.1_pt1 | contig 26870 bp, 17 predicted proteins | sample 2041311 | NCBI WGS metagenome assembly RCNF01 (sample SAMN09708228, study PRJNA481090) | Marine sediment metagenome, whole genome shotgun sequencing project. | biome: marine sediment; feature: ocean; material: sediment; isolation source: Sewage treatment plant 2 marine sediment (STP2) ...
TCATGGACGCCAATGACGGCCCGATCTTTCCGAAACATTTCCTCGAGAAGATGCCCCCGGAGGAGATAAGGGGCCTCAAGGTCGAAGATTTCCCCACGAACGGCCCGTTCCGGATCGGAGAGTGGGTCAGGGGACAGACCCTCACACTGGTTCCGTACGAAGACTATTATGATGAAGGGAAGCCTTGCCTCGACCGGGTCATTTTCAAGATAATCCCCGACCAGGTGAACCTGATAACCCAGCTCAAGAGCGGAGAGGTCGACTGCATGGAGAGCCTGCCGCCGATGGATTTTGACAAGTTCCGCAGGGAGGATGACGGGATACAGACATTCAATTTTCCTGCTCGAGCCTATGTATATATTGGATGGAACGGTAAGCATCCTCTTTTCCGGAACAAAGATATCCGCAGAGCGATGACTATGGCTATTGACAGAAATGAGATCATTGGAAACTTGTACTACGGCCTTGCTGAGGAGTGTACGAGTCCGTTTATTCCCCAGATGTGGGCGTATAATGATGAGATCGAACCAATTGAATACGATCCCGAAGGAGCGAAACAACTGCTCGCCGGAATGGGATTCACTGATTCCGACGGTGATGGCTGGCTCGACCGCGACGGCAAGAGGTTCGAGTTCGAGATGATGACAAATCAGGGAAACCAGATACGCAACGATATCCAGGTCATGGTCCAGGAGCAGCTCAGCCAGATCGGTGTGAAAGTTGAGCCGGTCATCCTAGAGTGGACGGTAATGCTCGAGAAGCACAAAGCTGAGGATTTCGAGTCTATTGTCAGCGCCTGGAGGGTTGGGACCAAGGTGGATCTTGCTCCCATATGGTCATGCGAGGCAAGGAAAGTGGGCGGCTACAACAGGGTCGACTACTGCAACGCCGAGGTGGACAGGCTGAACTCGACGGCTACCGGTATCCTCGACTTCGATGAAGCGCGTCCCCTCTTCTTCAGGGCCCAGGAGATAATATACGAAGAACAGCCCTTCACATTCATGTACAACCCACAAGCGATGCTTGCGCTTCACGAGAGATTCACTGGAGCGAAGCCAGACGCGATAAGCATGTATCACAACCTTCATGAGTGGCGGGTCGCGCCCGAGAAGGAGAAGCAATGATCCATGAGGTAGGAATGGGAGCACTTGTCAGCGCTATCGCTGCGCAGGTGCTTAAACCCTTCGTGGACCTTATTCGCGGCAAGGGATTCAACTTCTTCCGCATGCTCGATACGGGAGGCATGCCGAGTTCGCACACCTCGGTCGTTACGACCCTGACCGCGGGAGTTGCGGCATACGAAGGGGTTTCCTCGCCTCTTTTCGGTATTACACTCGTTATCAGCCTCTACTTCATATTCGAGGCTACGGGACTTCGCCAGGAAGTCGGGAACCAGGCGAGGGTCCTCAACGAGATCGTCGACAAGGCGCGTGAGACCCACCATTTCAATGCCGAGGAACTGCACGAACTTATTGGCCACACGTGGGCCGAGGTGACCGGCGGATTCGCGCTCGGCCTGCTTGTAGCCTGGATAATGTTTTAGCCGAAAATGCCCTGAAAAACCCTTGACACCTTATTCTGCCAGGTAGAGAATGGCCTCTGTAAGTCTGATAATATCATGCCGGTACGCAATCGGCCGGCAACGGAAGAAAGGGTGATGAGATCGGAACGGGCCTGACCGCGTAGAGAGCATCGGATTCCGATCCGGGCATGCGTTATTTTTATCCAGAATGATCAGCGGAGTCGGATCGCCAGGGGTGGTTCGGCTTTTTTCTTGAGAAAGAAGCAGTCGCACGGACAAGAGACCAGGAGGTGCAGATCAGCATGCGGACCATAGCAGTGATCAATCAGAAGGGTGGCTGCGGGAAGACCACGGTTGCCGTCAATCTCGCCGCAGCGCTCGGGGAGCTCGAGAAGAAAGTGCTGCTCGTAGATATGGATCCTCAATCCCACGCTTCGCTCAGTCTCGACATCTCGAGCCGGGAAGTCGATTACACTACATACGACCTGCTCAAGAACCCGCGTGTAATGATCGAAGACGCGACCTGCCGCTACAACGATAATCTCGACGTGATCCCGTCCTCGCCCGTACTCGGAGCTGTCGAACAGGAGCTCGCCGGCAGGGATGCGCGGGAGACGAGGCTCGCATCGAAGCTGGCCCGTGTTGATGACATGTACGATTACGCGGTCATCGATTCTCCGCCTAATGTTGGCCTTCTGACATTCAACGCGCTTATGGCGGCCGGAGAGGTATTGATCCCGGTCGATCCGAGTATCTATTCGCTGCAGGGCGTAGGCAAGCTCCGCGAAACGGTCGAACTGCTCGAGAACGAGACGGACCATCATGTCACTGTCTCGATCCTGATCAATAATATCGAGAAAAGGACCACTTTCTCGAGAAACCTTGTCGATGAACTCGAGAGGCTCCACGGTCATGAGCTGATGGATGTCACGATCAGCCATTCGGTCAAATACAAGGAGGCTGCCCTGCGGGGTGTCTCTATCTTCGGTATCCCCCGGGCGGACAGGCTGAAATGGGAGTTCCTCACACTTGCCAGAGAACTCGAGGACAGGGATTCACTGATCGATACGGCCGATATGGGCGAATGGATGGAGAAACTCCATGGGCCGCGAGTCGTTTCGGGAAGCGTCATCTTCACTGTAAACGCGCCGGCGGCCGGGACTGTCTACCTCACCGGTGAATTCACTAACTGGTCGCGTGAAGGGATAAAGATGGAACGGGACGGCGAGGACGGACTGTGGAAGGTAGATGTCGACCTCGCTCCCGGAGAGTACGAATACAGGTATATCATCGACGGAGTCTGGATAAAGGATCCGCGGAACGTCGATTCGGTCCTCAATGAATTCGGGCAGGAAAACTCACTGCTGATCGTCTGAACCGCTTGCCGGACTTCGTGGAATGCACCAGGGAAACAGGCCCAGAGACCTTCGCGATATAAGTCATCTCTACCTCTCAAAGAAGAATGAAAAGGGAGAGGGGGCCGCGGGTTCCGTTGCGCTCGTCCTTGCCGCCTCGCTGGGCGGAGGTCCGCTCAGGGCCTGGCTGTCGTCGGGACTGGCTGCGGCGTTCGGGTCGCAGAACGCAGAGGTGACCCTGATTGATACTGGCCGGAGCCTGCCGAACGCGGGGTACTATTTCGCGCTCGGCCCCGATCGCTATCTGCGCCCTGTCCTCGATGCGTCAGAGGCAGTCGAGACGGAACCTGGGCGCCGGGTAAGGGTCGTATGTTCGAGGGATCCGGACCTTGCCCGATACCTCGCCGGAAGTCCGGCCGGAGGACTGAAGGTGATCATCGTCGCGTTCGAGTGGAAGGGAAGAACCGCCGGCAGCGTGATGCGCTCCCTGTCAGATTCACTTTCAGCTGATGTCCCCGCATTTCTTCTTACCCTCTCTGATTCCTGTCCTGGACCCGCCGGGGGTATCCTGAGCGAGTTCAGGGATAAGTTTCCGGGTGGCCCCGCTCTGGCTCTCTATCCGGGAGTGGGGGGAGCACGGGATGGAAGCATCGAGCCGTCTCCCTTTCCGGCGGAGATGCTGGAGGGATTGAGCAGGAGAAAGCCGCCCGCATCGACATTCCTGACGGGGCTCGCCGGCGAGATACTTCAGAGGCTCGGATCGAGAAAGAAAGGGGCAGCGCGTGACAGGACCGGATGAACGACTGGAAACAGCCGGGCGCAACGGTTCGAGGATAGCCGACAGCGGCATAAGGCGCCTCTACTCGATCCTCTGCGATGAGATTGTCGGCTTCTCGCCTTCAGTCACAGTGGAGTCAGCTCCCTTCGAGACGAGATTTGCCACCGCTTCCGGCATGTATATCAAGGTCTCCCCATACCGCGAGCTGTTTCTCGTTTCGGCCGGCTGCGATTCACCCGTGGAGATAAGGGTGTCGGACGAGGCTGGATTCGTGCGAGCCCTCGACATCGCGCTTGAATGTTTTCTGAAAGCATTCCCGCCCGGGGCCTGATCCGGTTCCGCACCACATTATCGACTTTCGCAAACCGCCTCTGTTTATTATCTTAATATCAGGATATCGGCCCCACCTATAGAAGGGCGGATCAGATGCGAAAAGCCACTGGGTTGATACTTTTGGGGCTCGCGTGGGGAATGGCGTTTCAGTCGTGCATCTTTCAAACCGATCCTGCAAGACCGAATGCCCCTCCATATATAAAGGATTCCTCTCCCGAGGATCTTCTCGTAGAAATGGAAGTGCCCGTCGACTCGATCATGTTCAGCTTCACGGCTGGCGATCCCGACCGCGATGAGCTCAGCTACAAGTATGTTCTCGTCGACAATGACGGCGACCTCATAATGGTGCTGCACGAAGGACGGGATTTTACATTCGAGCCGAACGAGGGAGGATTCTACCATCTTCAGGGCAGAGCGTACGATCATTCCGATTACGTGGCGAGGGACTGGTATGTCACAGCTTTCGAGCTGACCAACGAACCTCCCGTTATCGACTGGTTCTCTCCGGACCAGGACAGCATCACAACACTCATAGGTTCAACGATCGAATTCAGGATGGGTATTGCGGACGATCATCCGGAGGATCTGCGCTTCTCGTATTATGTGGGCGGAGTTCCGATCGAGATAATGGACATTACTTCGTCAGCCACGCACAGGTTCATGGAGAACGGCATATTCGATGTCAAGGGCCTCGTGTGGGATGGCGAGTTCGGAGACACGCTGTCCTGGGCCGTAAGAGTCGTTGGAGAGCCGGATACGATACTGCCGGCGAGGATCACGGACCTGATCGGCTGGACCGGGCCGGATCCCGGAACGATCAGGCTGCAGTGGACCGCGTCAGGTGACGATGACATGGATGGAAGAGTTAACCACTACCGTGTCAGAACACACACGATACCGATATTGAACGAGGACGACTGGAACGAGGCATCTCAGAAGAACAACGTTCCTATGCCCGGAGCCCCCGGCACCACCGAGGAGATGATCGTCGAGAACCTCAATCCCGGTACATGGCTCTACGTGACTACAAGAGCGATCGACGACTTCGGGAACATGTCGCAACTGGGCAACTGCATCAGGCTGCTTGTGCGCGGAATAGACGCCGACGGGTATATAGCCGACGCCACGACCGGCCTTCCTCTTGAAGGTATCGTCGTCTCGGCCGAAGGGATAGCTGATACGACCTCAAGTGACGGATACTACATGCTCAAGGACCTGCCCCTCTATACCGATCTGATAAGGGTCAGGGATGAACACATATCAGGCGATCAGGGAGATTTCTACAATATGTCGATTCCCGTGTCGAATATCAGCTGGCATTTCAGTAAGGATCTGACCTTGATGCCCTACTTCGACATCGAGAGTGAACTCGCCGGTACATACGGAAGTTTCTATATGTTCTTCAGGTATTTGACGAACACGAGGGGCCTGCTCGGAAGGCCGACGATCTTCAGGAACTGGGATCATTACCCGGTGACTATCTACAATCCTCCGTTCACATGGGAGGAGACAGATATTCAGGAGTTCGCCAGGGTCGCGATAACCGCCTGGAACGATCTGACAGGGATCGAGCTTTTCGTCGAGACGAACGATCCTGAAGCTGCCGATGTCGAGATCGTATACGATACTGAATTCAACTCGAAGCATCATGTCGAGTGGGTGAGCTACAAGGAAGACGGCACACCTCTGAAGATGAGGATCTGGATCCATCCAATCAATCAGCTCTCGCCGATACAGATCAGGGGCAGGCGGATATTCGCCCACGAACTCGGGCACATCCTCCAGCTTGGCCACAGTAGCGACCTCGGCCACCTGATGGTCGGAGGAACAGCGCCGATTACAGACGATCCTTCGCAGGACGAGATCAATCTTGTCAGATCGCTGATCGGGATGCCGGTGATCTTCGACGCGAACTGGTACGTCGACGAATAATCCTGCCAGAATGGCAGATGTGCCAGTGGTAAGTATGACAGAACGCTAGGAGAGTTGATTCTCTCCCGGCGTTCTTTTTTAAGTAAACACCCCGTTCATCACTATAACCTGCAGATAATAAATCGGATAAAAGATAGATTCGTCGATCGTGCCTCGTGGCACAAGAAGTGCGATATGAAATGAATGATAACTGGGACCGGCTGCTCAGACGGTCGGGATTATAAAGAATATAACACGAGGTGATAATAATGCTGAATGCAGAAAGATTTACGGTAAAAGCACAGGAGGCGCTGTCGGCCGCCAGCGAGACGGCCTTCAGGGCCGGGAATACAGAGGTGCTTCCCATTCATCTTCTCGGCGCTCTGATGCTGCAGGAGGATGGTATCGTCGAACCCCTGATAAGAAAACTCGGTGCAGATATGTCGAGACTGGAGGACGGTATAGAGGGGACGCTTTCGCGTTGCCCGAAGATCGAGAACGGACTGCCCGATACGAGGCCTTCTGCCTCCTTCCAGGAAACGGTCAGAAAAGCGATGGAGGAGGCCGACTCACTGAAAGACGAGTATGTGAGCACCGAGCATTTCTTTCTCGCCTTGATCGATGACAAGGGAGAGACGGGAAAGGTCCTCTCGGCGGCAGGGATCACGAGGGACTCAGCGCTTCAGGCGCTCGTCGGGCTCCGTGGCTCACAGAGGGTCACCGACCAGAATGCCGAAAGCAGATACAGGGCTCTGGAACGTTTTACTACAGATTTCGGGAAGCTGGCCAGGACAGGGAAACTCGATCCGGTGATCGGACGGGACGAGGAGATCAGGCGGGTGAGCCAGGTCCTCTTGCGCAGGAGGAAGAACAATCCTGTTCTGATCGGTGAACCGGGCGTCGGTAAGACCGCGATAGTCGAGGGGCTCGCCCAGCGGATCGCGGCGGATGATGTTCCCGAGAGCATACGCGGCAAGAGGCTGCTCGGACTCGATATGGGTGCGCTCATCGCCGGAGCGAAATTCCGGGGAGAGTTCGAGGAGCGTTTCAAGGCAGTCATAGAAGAGGTCACGTCATCCGATGGAGAGATAATACTGTTCATAGACGAACTGCACACTCTTGTCGGAGCGGGGGCCGCCGAAGGCGCCGTCGATGCTTCCAACATGATCAAACCCGCTCTCGCGCGCGGCGAACTCCGCTGCATCGGGGCGACTACGCTGGATGAGTACAGGAAATATATCGAGAAGGACGCCGCTCTGGAGAGACGCTTTCAGACGGTCCTTGTCCGTGAACCTGATGTAGGCGAGACAGTATCGATCCTAAGGGGGCTGAAGGAGAAGTACGAGGTCCATCACGGGGTGAGGATTGAGGATTCAGCTCTTATAGCGGCCGCGAAACTCTCGCACCGGTATATTACGAGCAGGTTCCTGCCTGACAAGGCGATAGATCTCGTAGATGAGGCCGCGTCCCAGCTGCGGATGGAGATGGATTCGATTCCTATAGAACTGGCCGAGATACAGGACAGGATAACCCAGCTAGAGATAGAGAAAACCGCTCTGGAAAAGGAAAAGAAGAAGGAGCCGGTGAAAAAACGGCTTGGCGAGGTGAAGGAAAAACTGGCGGAACTCGATGAGAAGGCCTCGGCTATCAGGATCAGATGGGAAGGGGAGAAAGAGGTAGTCGATGCCATCAGGAAACTGCAGGAAGAGCTCGACGCGGCCAGGACCGAGGAGCAGCTGGCCCAGCGTGACGGCAAGCTCGAACGTGTCGCGGAACTGAGGTACGGGATTATAGTCGAGCTTGAGAGCAGGCTCGAAGAGTCCCGGGTCAGGCTGCGTGAGCTGCAGGATTCAGGTGACAGCCTCATGCGCGAGGAGGTCACGGAGAACGACATCGCCGGTATTGTCAGCAAGTGGACAGGCATCCCTGTCAACAGGATGGTAGAGGAGGAGAAACAGAAGATTCTCCAGCTCGACGAAAGGCTCGCCTCGAGAGTGATCGGACAGAGGGAGGCGATCGAAGCGGTCAGCAGTGCTGTCCGCAGGTCCCGCGCCGGTCTGCACGATCCCCGTCAGCCGCTTGGCTCGTTCATATTCCTCGGCCCGACGGGCGTGGGAAAGACCGAGCTTGCCAAGGCTCTGGCTGAACAGCTCTTTGACGATGACAGCGCCATGGTCAGGATCGATATGTCGGAGTTCATGGAGAAGCATGCTGTTTCCCGTCTGCTCGGCGCTCCTCCGGGTTATGTCGGGTACGAGGAGGGTGGCTATCTCACCGAAGCGGTGCGCCGCAATCCGTATTCTGTGATCCTCTTTGACGAGATCGAGAAAGCCCATCCCGATGTATTCAACGTGCTCCTGCAGCTGCTTGACGATGGAAGGCTCACTGACTCGCAGGGACACACCGTTGATTTCAGGAATACTATCGTTATCATGACGTCGAACCTGGGAAGCCGTTTTCTTTCCGAGCGGGATACTCTCGACGAGGATGAGATCGCCGCGAAGATGAAGGATTCCCTGAGGGATTTCTTCAGGCCGGAGTTTCTAAACAGGGTGGATGAGACCGTCGTATTCGGGTTCCTCTCCAGGGAAGATATCGCGAAGATCGTGGTACTCCAGGTAGAGAAGGTGAACGAGAGGCTCAGGGAGAGCGATCTCGACCTGAAACTGACCGACAGGCTGCTCGAAACGCTCGCCGACAGGGGGTACGATCCCGAATTTGGAGCGAGGCCGCTGAAGAGAGTCATACAGAAGATGCTCCTTGATCCTCTAGCGACCAGGCTCCTCGAGGGGGATATTCCCGCTGGATCCTTGATCGAGGCTGACTGGATAGACGAGAAGGTCGTTTTCGGGACAGATTAAGGACAGGATCGACGAAAAGGGGCCGTCACGGTGTGGCAGCCCCTTTTTTATTACAGGGTTAGACGGCACCCGATAAATGTTCGGTATATCTCATAAATCTCATACTTGACAAAGACTTACGAATGATGTACAATACTCTTACAATTATTCGGGACTGCTCATCTTTCTCCCTGGCCCCTATTACCCGAAGGATGACATCTTCAAGGAGTCGCAACGTACAGGGTTACCGCTAGAGTCGCAATAGGACCAAGTAATAGTTCGAATTAAACCCCCATGCCTCCAGGAGGTACATTGATGGGTCGGATAGTATCCGCGATTATTATCGTTGCAGCTGCTGCGTCGCTGCTTGCCGGCGGCCTTTCAGCTTCAGAAGTCTCAGTCAGGATCGATGTGGACCCGTCCGTTGTCAAGGTTATCAGTGACGGCAAGGGCGGTTCGATCATCTCAGCTGACGGTATGAACGGTACCAGCTATTTCGAATTCCCCTCTATACCATACAGGTCGTTGAGTGTACTGATCCCGCAGGGCGAGGAAGTAGTTTCCTTCCGCCTCGAAGGCGGCAGCACGGTCGAGCTTTCCGGTTCGGTCGAACTGGCGATGTTTGAAGGGATGTATCTCGATGACGGGACCGTAAAGGGTCTGAGTCTCGCGATGAACGAGGCGACGGACGGAGGCTCGGTATTCCCCTCATGGCGGGTCAGGCACACTGGCACGTCACAGTGGAAGGGATACATGGTCGCAACGTTTGAAGTCTATCCCGTCAGGTACGACCTGGATACCGGGCGGCTCACGATCGACGAGGATATATCCCTCGTCGTAGAGACGGCGCCCGTTGAAGGTGACAGGGTCATCGCGTCGCGGAAGCGTCATATCGACGGTTTCCGTAGAAACGCCGAGACGGATATCCGGAAGATCGTGGAGAACCCGTTCGATTCCGGCACTTACATGTTTAACGATATCGTCGTTGATGAAGGCGACAGGGGCTTCAGCCCTACATATCATCCCGGTCTCGAAGGGAGCGCGGTCAACTATCTCATCGTGACCACAAGCGGCATGGAAGCTGAGTTCCAGCGCCTGGCGGACTGGAAGACACTCAAGGGTATTCCTGCCGTTGTCAGGACGGTCGAGTGGATCGAGCAGAATTACTGGAGCGGATCGGACCAGGGTGAGTCGATCAGGAACTTTATCAGGGAAGCTTACGAGAAGTGGGGCGTTGAGTACGTTCTTCTCGGAGGCGATACCGACGTGATCCCCGGGCGCCTCGCTTACACTTCATTCTATACAGGTGATTTCATACCGACAGATATGTATTACTCGTGCCTCGATGGAACCTGGAACGCTGACGGCGATTCGCTCTGGGGCGAGGCTTTCCACACGCTGAGCGACCCGGGCGATGAAGCTGATCTATGGGCGGAAGTCTACGTTGGAAGGCTTCCCGCCTCTACGGTCAGGGATGCCCGAATACTGGTGGATAAGACCCTGGCATACGAGGAGCCCGCCGATACGCTCTACAAGGAGGACTTCCTTCTCATGGGAGAGGTCATCTTCCCTTCGGCCTTCGATCAAGGCGACCAGATCATTCTGGATGGCGCTGAGATCCTGAATGTGATCTACGATAATCACTTTGCGATGGATCCTGATATTAATACCACACGACTCTATGAAAACTATCCCGGATATGCGGGTTCTTCGGAACTGATGGTCATATCGGCGCTGGCCGAGATGAACCTGGGAGCGAACCACGTGATGCATTCCGGTCACGGATACAAGTACAACATGTCTGTCGGAAACGGCAGCATCATCAACTACGACGCTTACAATCTCACTAACGGCGACGAAGTATTCTCGATGTACCTGATGAACTGCACGAACGTGGCATTCGACACGGACTGCCTCGCCGAGTATTTCATGCTCAATCCAAACGGCGGTGCTTTTGCCGTTACCGGTGCGAGCCGTTCAGCTTTCCCCAGCGCATCGAGGCCGTATATGGACAAGTACTACGACCTGTTGTTTACAGACGGCATCGTGCAGCTGGGAAAGGTACACGCGCAGTCACGCGAACCGTTCACCAACGGCGCTTATGGCGAGACGGCCGACAGGTGGACGCATTTCATCTACAGCTATCTCGGAGATCCTGAGGTCAATATGTTCAGGGGAGCGCCCCGGACATTCGTAGTCACGGCTCCGTCGACCCTGCCATATGGACATAACGAGGTAACGATCACGGTGACCAGCGGCGGGTCCCCCCCTGACTCAGCGTATGTCTGTCTTCACAAGTATAACGACGATTATGTGTACGGGTACACCGACGCTTCGGGAGAAGTGACGTTCCCCGATTTCCTCATAAGGGATTCCGGTTCGATAACGGTGACTGTAACAGGGATAGATCATGTGAGGGCTACCTCAACGATCACAGTCGATTCCGAGCCGGGGACATACATGCGGATCAATACTACTTTGATCGACGATACCGCGGGTGGAAACGGGGATGAGGTACTCGATTCCGGTGAGACCGTCACGATGTGGATACAGCTGTTCAGCACGGGGCAGACTGGCGCTTCGGCCCTCTGGGGTGAAGTGACGGCGCTGCATGCCGACGTCGTGATGGTTGAGAGTATTGCCCTTTATCCGGACCTACCAGTCGGTGACGTAGCCTATAACAACACCGCTTTCGAATTCACGGTCGACCCGGTCGTTCCCGATGAGACCACTCTTGAGTTTCTCCTTGAGATCCATGATTCCACGGGCGGGTACTGGTCGGAGAATTTCGCGATGGAGGCTCACGCGCCTGAGCTCATATTGTACTTCAACACGGTGACCGACAGTGTGCCGATCGGTGACGGGAACGGCGTCATAACCAATGGCGAGAATTTCCTGCTCAGGATCGGGGTAAAGAACTACGGCACAGGTATCGCGACCGGGCTCGAAGGATTGATCAGGCCTGAGGACGGCAGTATCACGGTGACAGACAGCACGTCGAGTTACGGTGATATGAATCTTCTCGACGCGGGTTTCGGGAACGGGTTCATCCTTTCCGAAGCTGATGTAATGCTGGATAACCATTTCGAGTTCGAGATGGTCGATCTGTACGGGCGGACGTTCAGCAGCAGGCTGGAACTGAGAGCGCCTGATGCGCCGCATTCGATCACTCTCGATGCGAGCCTCGCTCCGGACCAGATCCATGCCACCTGGCTGCGTCCCGATACACTCGAGGCTTACAGGTACCTCGTATACCATTCGATGGTTCAGGGCGGACCGTATGATCAGGCAAGTGTCGATCCGATCCTGCACACGATGTACAGGGACAGGAACCTTCTGGCCAGCACGCGATACTACTATGTGGTCGCCATGATGGATTCGTGCGGTAACCTGAGCGAGTTGAGCGATGAGTATACGATCACGACCAACCCTCCTCAGCTGACAGGCTGGCCCAACAGCCTCGGCAAGGAGACAGCATCCAGTCCCAAGATCGCGGATGTCGATGGCGATACGCGTGCGGACGTCGTCGTCGGCTCCGAATTTGTATACGCCTGGGATGGAAACGGCGTTGAGCTGCGTGATGGCGACAATCAGCCCCTGACCTGGGGTATCTTCAATACGGAGGGTGACAACTTCACCGCAACCGTGGCCCTTGGGGATATCGACGGTGTTCCCGGGGCGGAGATAGTCGGTTCGTCATGGAATACGAAGGAGATATTCGTTTTCACTCATGACGGCAGTATTCTTCCCGGGTGGCCGAAGACCACAAAGGATATCGTCTGGGCCAGTCCGGTCATCGGCGATTTCGATGGTGACGGAGACAGGGAGGTAATCGTCTATGACGTCGACGGCACCGTCTATGTCTGGCACCACGACGGCACAGAACTGATGGATGGCGACGGTGATCCGGCTACGGATGGCCCCTTCTTCGCGGCGGGCCTGGCTTCAGATGGATGGCACGTTTCGACGCCGGCGATAGCTGATATGGACAACGACGGCATTATCGAGCTTATCGTGGCTGCGCCTTCCGATTATATCTACGTCCTGAACTCCAACCGGTCGGCGGTATCCGGATGGCCGGTACACATCGGTGACGAAGGCGCCGGAGTAGGAGCAAGTCCCGTTGTCGGTGATATCGACGGAGACACGTACCCTGAAGTCATCATGCAGAACTCATACTCGAGGGTCCTCGGACTGAATCATGACGGAACACCGATGCCCGGATGGCCCAAGTGGGTCAACGGCAACAGTTTCTTTGCCGGTTCAGCGGCGCTTGCCGACCTCACCGGGGACGGATACCTCGAGGTGGTTATACCGGGGATGAACAGCCTCTGCTACATCTTCAGGCATAACGGCGCCTCTCTCCCCGGCTGGCCCAAGGCATATTCGACGAGCGCGGCGACGGAATCTTCGCCGATAATCGCGGATATAACCGGCGACGGAAGCCTCGATATCATCCTTGGTGGCGAAGAGGGAAGGCTGAATGCCTGGGAGGTCGACGGGAGCGAGATTCCCGGTTTCCCGATCCAGCTCAGCGGATTCATAAGATCCACGCCGATCGTCAGGGATCTCGACTTTGACGGAGATATCGAGCTTATCGCTACCTGCTGGGATCAGAACGTATATGTATGGGACCTGGAGGCGAAGGCCTATGCCGGCTACGCCCAGTGGAACGGGTTCCATGCCGACCAGTTCAACAGCGGCTGGAAAGAGCTCAGCGTCGTGACAGATGCTGCCGTGACAGCCTGGATGTACGAGCTGGGGGCCGGCTTCCTCAAGTTGACCTGGGAAGTGTCGGGAGAAGTCAAAGAATGGGACCTCTACAGGCAGAAAAACAATGGTGATTATGAGTTGATCGCCGGTGCTTTGAGGACGGAAGAGTCTGGTACCGTCTCGTTCACGGACAGGATGGTAGAAGAGGGCCTGGTATACAAGTATCGGCTTGAGGTTGCGGGCGGCGGAGCTTCGGTCGAGACCGAAGCGATCGAGGTGCCGGTAGTCAGCGCCAAGCTCTATCAGAACCATCCCAACCCGTTCAACCCAAGCACGACCATCGCGTTTACGGTGCCTGGAGGCTCGGGCTCGAAGCAGAACGTAGCGCTCAATGTCTATGACCTCCGAGGGGCTCTCGTGAAAACACTCGTTAACGGACCTGTCGCGGGTGGGAGGCACGAGGTCAGTTGGAACGGTACAAACAACCGCGGTGAGCAGGTCGCAAGCGGCGTCTACTTCACAAAATTCGCCTCTGGCGGCTACCAGTCGGTCAAGAAGATGATCATGTTGAGGTAACCCCTCGGTTTTTCAGAATAAAAAACGGGGAAGAGAAACTCGAATTCTCTTCCCCGTTTTGTTTTATTGATGACCATCGCAGAAGAGCTCTTACACCTCTTCCAGTTCGGTCCTGATATACCGTTCCATCTCCTCGTAGCTGCGGAAATGAAGGTCGAAATTGTACTCGTCCTTGAATTCGCAGTCATCCCATGTGTGTCCCCGGCAGATCCTGGGGCGGTTTGTATATATGAGGCATTTTTTGAGCGGATCGTAGAATCTGCAGGGGTTCTGTACGAGGACGTACCAGCGGTCATCATCCATGTATATCTCGGCGTCCCTGTGGGCGAGTATCCACAACATGTCGTTCCAGTCGTCCATATCCTCCGGTTCGTCGATCTCGACTGAAAAGTACATACAGCACTTTGCCGGGATGCAGTCGTCGCACTGGTTGTCAGGATTGGGGTTACCCTGAAGCTCAGGAGTTACTGTGTCTGTTGAGGTTTCTTTAGACCTTTTCTTCTTTTTTTTCTTGTCTCGGCCCCACACGGTCGTGCCCCCTTCTGTTGTTGATTCAGGAAAGATATTTATATGCCATCGAGTTCTGGATGGCAACCCGTATTTATGCCTGCAGCGTAGAATTATGGGGTGATTCTGCGGTTTCAACCGGTTTCATGAATGATTGACACCGTGGCACAGGCTATAGTATCTTTTTTATTCCTTTGTACGCGGGCGGATTCCGTCCGCGACCGTATATGGAAGCCTTATGCAGGGAAATGAAATGAGTATTCATCTCAGTGAAGAAGAGCGGATGATTCAGAAGACCGCCCGCGATTTCGCCCGCAAGGATATCGCAGCGGTCGTCGATGAAGCCAACAGCATCGGTATCTTCCAAGATGAGATATACGGGAAGCTCGCTGAACTCGGATTCATGGGTATGACGATGCCGGAAGAATACGGGGGAGTCGGTTTCAGCAACCTCAGTCTCGCCCTGACTCTCGAGGAGATAAGCAGGGTCTGTCCCTCGACGGCAATCGCGGTATCGGTCCATAACTCACTGGCGAATTACATCATTTACATATGGGGAAGCGATTCTCTGAAGAAGAAATATCTTCCGCGGATGACTTCCGGAGAGGCTATTGGCGTATATGCCCTGACCGAACCGAACGCCGGCAGCGATGTCGCTGCGATAAGCATGTCGGCTGTCAGGGAAGGAGATGAGTATATCCTCAATGGCTCCAAGATATTCATATCGACGGGGGACAAGGCAGGCGTGATCATCGCTATTGCCCGGACAAACCCTTCGGGGAGGTCGCGCGGCCTGACCGCATTCGTCGTTGAACCGGATTTTCCGGGATTCTCGGTCGGCAAGGTCGAGCACAAGATGGGGATGAAGGCATCTACAACAGTCGAACTCGTATTCGAGGACTGCAGGGTGCCCGCGGAAAACGTGATAGGGAAAGAGGGCCAGGGTATCCAGATCGCTCTCGGGTCACTCGACGGAGGCAGGATAGGGATCGCGGCCCAGTCACTCGGGATTGCCCAGACGGCCCTTGATGAGGCCGTGCTTTTTTCCCGCGAGAGGGTACAGTTCGGTAAAAGGATCGCCGATTTTCAGGCGACTCGCTGGAAGATAGCCGACATGGCGACAAACCTCGAAGCAGCGAGACTCCTCGTCTACCGTGCGGCCAGACTCCGTGACATCGGCGACCCATGTTCGAAACAGGCCTCGATGGCAAAACTGTTCGCCAGCCGAATAGCGAACGAAGCGGTATATGACGCTCTTCAGATCCACGGTGGTGTTGGATACACCGAGGAATTCAAGATAGAGAGGTTCTTCAGGGACGCGAGGGTACTGGAGATCTATGAGGGGACGAGTGAGATCCAGAGAATAGTGATTGCGAAGAAGATACTGGAAGAATACGAGCAGATGTACCCGTCCTGACAAAGAATGACAGGGCTGGTGAAAGGAGGAACGTCTTGAAGATAATCGTGCTGCTCAAACGCGTTCCGGATACGGAAGCGAAGATCCTGATCAATCAGGAAGGTACGGGAATAAGGGAAGACGGAGTTAAATTCGTCATCAATACCTATGATGAGTATGCCATCGAGGAAGGGCTCATGATGAGGGAGAAGATCGGCGGCGACAGCAAGGTGACGGTCGTCTGCATGGGATCCACCGAGGCTACCGAGGTGATCAGGACGGCCCTGGCCATGGGCGCTGACGATGCCGTTCATATCGCTGATGACGCGATCACATATCCCGGACCGTTCACCACGGCCACGATACTGGCCAAGGCGATAGGTGAAGAGGGCTTTGATATAATATTCTGCGGCAAGCAGGCGATAGATGATGATATGGCACAGGTGCACTGCATCCTGGCCGAGATGCTCGACGTTCCGCAGGTGAGCGTCGCCACCACCTTCGAGCTTTCAGATGACGCTTTAAAGGCGACGGTCGGCAGAAGGATCGAGGGGGGCGACGAGATGATCGAGACATCATTGCCCGCAATCGTCTCATGCGACAAGGGACTGAACGATCCCCGCTACGCTTCGCTGCCAGGGATCATGAAGGCCAAGAAGAAAGAGATCAGAAACAAGAACCTCGCCGACCTCGGTTTCTCCGAGATGCCAGGCGGGGGCAGGAGCAGGATCCTGAAGTGGCTGCCTCTTCCCAAGGGAGGAGAGTGCAAGATGGTGGAGGCCAAGGAGACTTCCGACGCCGTCAGGAAGCTCGTTAGGCTGCTTCGCGAAGAGGCAAAGGTCATATAACTTGTGGAGGATTCTGTGATGACTGGAGATATTCTTGTATTCGGAGAAATAAGGAACGGAGAACTCAAAAAGGTCGCAAAGGAGCTCGTGCACGGCGCCATGACTATCGCTGCCGGTACGGGCGGTTCCGTTGATGCACTTATCGTCGGCACAGGCGCCGAATCCGAGGCTGCCAAACTCGCGGGCCTGGGAGTCAGGAAGGTAGTCGTCGTGGACGATGAGGCGACCGCGAATTATTCGCCTGAAGGTTACGCGACCGTCCTGGCCGATCTGGTCAAGGAAGGCGACTACGGGTACGTGCTCCTCGGGGCGACCTCCATGGGCCGCGACCTTGGAGCAAGAGCTGTCGCCAAGGTCGACGGTGTCATGTTCAGTGACTGCGTTGAACTCGGATTCGAGGACGGGGTCGTCAAGGTGAAGCGGCCTGTCTACTCGGGTAAACTCTACCTCGAGATCTCTCCTGCGGGCGAGCGTCCGGTATTTGTCACCGTCAGGCCGAACAACCTTCCTCCGGCAGAGGAAAAAGACGGAGGCGGCGAGGTGGCCGCAAGGCCGTCGGGTATCGATCTTGCCGAGATCAAGGCTATCGCGAAAGAGATCGTTCCTCTGGCGGGAGGGCGCCCCGACGTCACCGAAGCCGACGTGATCATCTCGGGCGGCAGGGCGATGAAGGATCTTGCGAATTTCAAGCTTCTCGAGGATCTGGCCGACCTTTTCGGTGGCGCTGTTGGAGCCTCGAGGGCCGCTGTCGACGCCGGGTACGCCGAACAGCCGATCCAGGTAGGGCAGACCGGCAAGGTCGTCAATCCGAAGCTCTACATAGCATGCGGCATCTCGGGCGCGATCCAGCATATGGCCGGTATGAGGACCTCTAAGGTCATCGTGGCGATCAACAAGGATCCCAACGCACCGATATTCGAGAAAGCGACTTACGGGATAGTCGGCGACCTCTTCGAGGTCTTGCCTGTCCTGACAGAGGAGATAAAGAAGATCCTGTAGAAATACGGGACTTCTGTGATGATAGACCCTTTTAAAACGGATTGATGAGGAGGCGTCATGACCGTCCAAGGGATTGCCCTGCTGGTGATATTTCTCGCAGTCTTCGCGGCCTTTGCGGTAGTTCTGAGGATGCTTGTCAGGTCGCTCAAGCTGGGAAAACCGGAGGACCGGTTCGACAGGTGGGGTGAAAGGATCTGGTCGGTCATAGTCTTCGTCGGAGCACAGGCGAGGGTACTCGCGCAGATCTCCGGCCTCGGCCACTTCATAATCTTCTACGGGTTTATTTTCATTTCACTGGGAACGTTCGAGCATATCGGCGGGATGATCTTTCCCGGATTCAGCTATGCCTCGATCTTCGGGGCGACGATAGCGGGAATAATCTCATGGTGCCAGGATGTGCTGGGGCTGCTTGTCATCGTTGCGATAATCGTCTCACTGTTCCGGCGGTTTGTGCTTAAGCCGGTCAGGCTTCAGATAGACGATCCTAAAGCGAAGAAGGAAGCGGTATTCATCCTCTGCCTGATCTTCGCCCTGATACTTCTCATGTTCGGAGTAAAGGGCGCGGGCATGCTGATCGATCCGCCCAAGGTCGACAGGGCGTACGCTCCCGTGTCGGCGGTCTTCGCGGGATTCCTCGACGGCAGGGGGGACCCTCATGTCATCGAGAGTGTATTCGCCTGGATACATCACCTGATCATCTTTTTCTTCCTGATCTTTATTCCGTTCTCGAAACACATCCATATCCTCGGGGCCATACCGAATATATTCTTCCGTAATCTGGGGCCCACAGGGACACTCAGCAGGATGGACTTCGAGGATGAATCGGCCGAGAAGTTCGGCAACTCCGATGTGACTGACTTCACATGGAAACAGCTCCTCGACCTTTACGCGTGTACAGAGTGCGGGAGGTGCCAGGCAGCCTGCCCGGCATATCTTACCGATAAACCGCTCAGTCCCTTCAGTATGATCCACATGATGAGGGGGCATTTCGTCAAGGACAGGAAGAAGCTGCTGGAAGGCGGAGAAGAAGCTGAGGCTACACCGATTATCGGGGAAACGGTCACAGGCGACGAGATATGGGCATGCACGACATGCGGCGCCTGTGTTCAGGAGTGTCCTCCATTCATAGAACACGTGCAGAAGATCGTAGACATGAGGCGCTACCTTGTTATGACGGAGAGCAACTTCCCTCACGAGATGCAGCCTGTCTTCAGGAATATGGAAGTCAACTACAACCCGTGGTCGATGGGATTCTCGACACGGGCCGACTGGGCCGAAGGCCTGGATGTTCCGATCGCTGCCGAGAAACAGGAATTCGATATACTGTTCTGGGTAGGATGTTCCGGCTCGTTTGACTCGAGGGGACAGGGCATTGCCAGGTCGATGGTGGAGATCCTCAAAAAGGCCGGGGTCGATTTCGCGATCCTCGGAGTCGAAGAGATGTGCTGCGGCGAGACAGCCAGGAGGATGGGCAATGAGTACCTCGCGCAGACACTTATCGAAGCGAATATCGAGAATCTCAACAAGTACAAGTTCAACCGCATTCTGACTACCTGCCCTCACGGATTAAACACGTTCAGCGTGGAGTACCCGCAGTTTGGTTACGGAAAGCCGGTAGTGCACCACTCTCAGTTCCTGCTTGAGCTGGCAGACGCGGGGAAACTGGCAGGGAAGGGCAACGGATCGAAGGGCGTGTACCACGATTCATGCTATCTCGGCAGGTACAACCATATTATCGATGAGCCGCGTGAACTGCTGAAGAAAGCGGGAGTGGGGTCTCTCGTCGAGTTCGGCCGCCACGGGAAGAGGAGTTTCTGCTGTGGGGCCGGGGGGGGCCGGATGTGGATGGAAGAGACTGTCGGCAAGCGTATTAACGAGGAACGAGTCGATGAAGCGCTCGCCCTCGGGGTCGACACGATCTACACCGCCTGCCCGTTCTGCGTGACGATGCTCGAGGACGGGTTGAAAGCGCGCGAAAAAGAGGGAGAGGTCGCTGTAAAGGATATCGCCGAGATATTCTAGACCTGGAATCAGGATTTACATGGATCATTTGCGGGCGGGGATACTCTCCGCCCGTTTTCTTTTCTAGAACTTGATCGAGAAGGAAGCGGAGACCATCATGATCGAGAAGTCGTCGGTCCGTCTTGAGTGCTTTTCGGGGTCGTGAGAAAGGAAGATATTCGCTCCGTACCTCTTGCCGAATGTCCCGCTCGCCATCAGCGACAGCCTGTTGAAACGGAAATCAGAATAGATCGGATTATCCTCGAGGTTGTAGCTTCGGTAACCGGGCTCCCACGAAAAGGTCATCCAGTACTTTTCGCTGCCCATGATATCGAACCCGAGGACCACTGAGCCCTCGCTGTACCTTTCCTCTATGAACGACTCACATCTCATAGTGGCGTATCTCGGTTCGATATGAATATTCGTTATCCCTGACACCGGGATCCGGACCCTCACGCTGCCCCTGAAAAAATGGTTGTTGAACCAGGTCCGTGTCTGGGTGTCATAGTAAAGCAGTTCTGATTCCAGCCTGAGAGCGACGCTTCTTCCGCTGATGCCCGTCCATGTGAGGCCTCCAGTGGAGAAGATGAACCAGTAGTCGCTCCTCGTCATCCCCTCATATTCGCGCCTGTCGCCGAAGACCGAGAGGTCGAAAGCAAACGATCCGGAGTTCAGTCTCGCCTCGGCTTCTGTATGGAACCTGTTGAAACTCAAGTCCGTTGTATCGGGTGCTTCCCTGCGGCCCAGTGCCGCGAAAACACGAGCGTATTTGTTGAAGTAGCTGCCCGTTTCGACCCCGAGGCCCGTATCGAAATAATTGTAATCGTAGTCGAACTGTGTCCTCTCCTCGAAGTCGGTCACTTCAACCCTCGATTTTGAGATCACGTACCATCTCTCGCCGAACTGCCTGCCCAGCTTGAGATGAAGATTCGACTGGAGGTAGTCATTGCCGAATTCGTAATCGCTTCCCTCGCGAAAGTACTTAAGGCGGAGGTTGCCGCGAAACTGCATCAGAAGGCTTTTCCTTGAACCGGCGTTCAATACGGCGTTTAGATCGTTGTCGACCGTCTGGTTGCCGTATTTGAAGATATTCCTCAGGGTGAATTTTGTCGGTCCGCTGCCTGTCAGGAAAAAGTTATCGAGGGCCGTGTAGTATTCATGCACCGTCTCGGTCGTATCGTCTTCGATGAGAGTGAACCGGTCGATAAACGAATCGTATCCGGCGAGCAGACGATTCCGAAGCTCGGCGGATTCCACTGAGGGAGCGCAGAGAAGGATAATAAGTGATAGAACCGGCACCGCTTTCAGCGCCGGCACCCTGTTGTGCCAGGTAATTCTCATAAGCGGGGCTGTTACCTCTTAGGGGTTGTCTCTCTCAACAATAATTCGGCTTCAGTCAACAGTTTGATTGCAAAAAGGGGCTTGCCCTCAAGATAAAACTCTTCAGCGGTTTTCACAATAGACTGTATCTCGGCAAGTCTCGTTCCGTCTTTCCCTGATATTTCCAGCTCCCGCAACTCAGCAGTGAGATCGGAGTGGATCTCGAGAAACATCCTGTCGTAGTCAGCTGCCAGGGAGTCGGGATTATCCGCCGATATTGCTGATTCCCCGTCTCCGGAGGGTGGAGGCGGGGTATTCACGGCGCACGCGACCAGGATCGTTGCTGCGAGCATAACGGCCGCGCGCGCCGTTGAGCGCAGATATCTGGCGCTCAACGAGCGCATATCTCTCTAATTCTGTTGAAGAGGTTCCGGGCTATCCTCGCCTCGGCGACAGCGCGGTCACGCTGTCCGTTGTCGAGGTTCTCCCTGGCTCGGACCATATGTTCGTTTGCTCTTTCGTAGAGGTTTCGGGCACCTTCGACCTCGCACTGCTCGACGGTAGCTTTGACCATCTCGCCAAGCTCTGCGGCTCTTTCGACCTCGTTGGCCGCACGTTCGGGTGTGATGCCGGAGCGCGCTTCCTCGACGGCTGAACGAAGCATCTTTCGCGCCTCTTCCGTCAGCCGGAGGGCTTCTTCAGAGTGTCCGCCGGAAAGTTCGGACTCAGCGCGATCGAGCATCCGCCTGGCCTGCTCGAGGAGCATGTATGCGTTTTCAGAGGCCCCTTCCTGGGCTCCGATCATTTCCTCGGCTCTCTGCTGGAGCATTCTGGCCTCGGCGATCCTGTCACCCGGATCGCCGTTACGGTTTCTCGCGGAATTCCTCATCGTCGCGCGAAGCATTCTCTCTGCTTTTTCGAGGTTCACTCTGCAGGCGTTATATCGGCCCGCGGTGAAGGTCTCATTGGCTCTCGCCAGCTGTTCCTCAGCCCTGCGAAGCTGCATCTCTGATTTCTCCTCGCCGGATTCCTCCGCCTGGGCATTTGCCCTTTCGGAGAGCCTCTCAAGGAGGGTAAGCCTTCGCTGGCACATCTCCATCAGGTTGAGCGACCTGCGGAAACGATTCTCAGCCTGGTCAGCGAGTCTGGCGGAATTCTCCGCCAGATTGAGCGCAAGTTCGCCCCGGCGCTCCTGGTGATTGACCTTCGATTTTTCCATCAGGCCGCGGGATTCATTCATCAGCCGCATGACCCGTTCATCCCTGACTCCGCTTTCAGCGATCCTCGACCTGAGCATTATAAGTTTTTCGGTAGTATGCTCGATAAGGCGCTTGGTCATCTCTTCCTGCCGGGCCGATGTTCTGGCGAGGTTTATCGCGTGCCAGGCTTCGGTCCTTGACTGCATGGTCAGTTTGTAGGCAGCGCTGTTATTGGAGATCCCGGCATTCGTCTTTGCCCTGTTCTGGATCTGCTTCGAATATGTGAGTGAGGTACGAGCTTTCTGGCTCCTCGTATCGTTCACGATCTCGGCGGCTGAGGCGATGACCTCGTCGGTCTTTTCGATCGCGTTGCGTGCCTTGTCCTGACCGATCGGATCGTTACCCTGTGCGTAAGCATTGCCGGTCAGAAGCAGTGCCGCGATCATAAGTGCGGCTGTCATATATATCTTTTTTGTTTTCATATCCGGCGGGACTCCTTTCATTTCCCGTTACCGGAATTTATAATACGCAACATATATGCCACCAGTCGAGCATCTATATAACTAACAAAATATCAACAAGATACGTTGAATTATCTTTCTCTGGAACGGTCCCCTGTGTACCTGCAGGGACAGTTTCGGTGAACCTGTGAGTACATCGCTCCCGTAAAGCCGTCATTCTTCCCCGCCTTTTCCCAGCCCGTATCTTTCCATCCTGCTGTACAGGGTCCTGCGCGTAATGCCGAGCAGTTCAGCCGCTTTGCTCTTGTTGCCCTTCGCTTTTTCCAGCGCGATCTCTATCAGTGATTTCTCTATTTCCTCGAGGCTCTTCTTTCCTACGAGGGCGGAGAGCCCGTCGCCGGCGATGTCAGGCCCTTCTCCCGGGATCATGACATGTCTCCGTTCGACAGTTTCGCCGCCGGAGAGGATGATCGCTCTCTCGAGCACGTTGCGAAGCTCCCGGACATTCCCGGGCCATGAGTACCCTTCGAGTATCTCGATGATTTCACCGGAGATCTCCCCGGATGATGATCTCCCGGAGAGAAAGGCTCTCGAGATCGGAAGGATGTCTTCCTTTCTGTCACGCAGTGGAAGGACCAGGATCGGAAAGACGTTCAGCCTGTAAAAGAGGTCCTGCCTGAATCCGCCTGTCGCCGAGAGTTTCTCGAGGTCGCGGTTAGTGGCTGCTATTATCCTCACGTCGACCTTCACCGGCCTGGTGCCGCCCAGCGGAAGGAACTCGCCGTTGTCCAGGGCTCTGAGAAGCTTCGCCTGGAGGGCAAGGGGCAGTTCACCTATCTCATCAAGAAAGAGAGTGCCTCCGTCGGCGAGCCTGAACTGCCCGGGTTTCTTCTGTACCGCGCCGGTAAAGGCGCCCTTCTCATGTCCGAAGAGTTCTGCCTCCAGAAGGTTCTCGGGGACCGCCGCGCAGTTGATCACGATGAAAGGTTTTAACGATCTCGTACTCAGCGTGTGGATCTCGGCGGCGACAAGTTCTTTCCCGGTACCACTCTCGCCTGTGATCAGGACTGGGGCGGGAGTAGGCGCTACCTTGCCGATCAGTTCCAGAACGGATCTGATGCCCTGTGAATCCCCGATGATCCTGCCGGCGCCTTTCGAAGACATCTTTTCTTTAAGGGCGAGATTCTCGATCATCAGATCACGCCGTTCGGTGATCCTTCTGAGCAGCAGTATCACCTCATCGATCTGGAACGGTTTGATGAGGTATTCATACGCGCCGAGACGCATCGCCTCGACTGCGGTCTTTGCGCTTGCGTATGCCGTCATCATCACGAAATCGGTTCCGGGAGATATATTCCTCGATCTTCCGAGTAGTTCGAGGCCGTCCATTCCGCCGAGGCGCAGGTCACAGAGGATGATGTCCACGCCGCCCTTCTCGATGAGGGGAAGAGCCTCTTCTCCGCTCGAACTCGTTTCTACGTCGTAACCCTCGGACGCGATCGCTTCCTTCAGGATACGGGTGATCTTCTCTTCGTCATCGATTATCAGAACTCTGCTCATCTTTATCTCCTGGTTCCGGACGGTCTGCCGGCAGTCTCACGGTGACGACAGTACCGTTTGAACCGCCAGATGCAATATCGATCTCGCCGCCGTGGTCCTCCACGACTCTTCTGGCTATTGCCAGGCCGAGACCGCTGCCGGTCGGCCTGGTCGTATAGAATGGTTCGAACACCTTCTCGAGTTCCTTCTGCGGGATGCCCGGTCCGGAATCGGAGAACTCGAGCAGGTAATTCGATCTCGACTTAATGTCAGAGACTATGAGTATTCCCGTCCCATCCATAGCCTGCAGGGCGTTCAGCAGGAGATTGAGGAAGACCTGCTGGAGTTTCTTTTCTTCTCCCTTGAAGGGAGCGCCGTCTACCTTGAACCGTGTCTCGATGGCTACATTTCCGGCATGTTCCGGGTCACTTATGAGCCTTATGCTGCGGTCGAGCAGCCTGACAAGATCGGTCTCGATCACACTTGTCGATTCATTCTTCGCGAAGAGCAGGTAATCGGTAAGGATCCCGTTCAGCCTGTCCACCTCGTCGATAATAAACTCATCTATCTGTTCCGCGTCGGCCGGGTGATTCTTTTTCAATGTTTCGGCGCTGCTGCGGATTATAAACAGCGGATTGCGGACCTCATGAGCGATCCCTGCAGCCATCCTGCCCATCGACGCGAGTGTCTCAGCATGCATCAGTGATTCACGAGTCCTGATCAGTGATCCTGTCGCCTTCGAGACGAGCCATACGAAGATGACAAGGCCGGCAAGCGAGATACTCGTCGCGAAGATCAGCAGGGTCCGGAGTCCGCTCATACCCTGAAGAAAATCGGCATCTGCCTCGGCGGCGACGACGATCATGGCCTCTCCCGAGGGGGTGCCGACCGGGGCGTATCCAGCCTTGATATATCCTCCGTCCGGCGACCGGTAAAGGTCCGTCGATGATGGCGTCCCGCCCAGTGCCCTGAGGATCTCCTCATGATCCATGTTCCAGAGGGGGTAGAGTTCACCCGGAGGGAATAGGCCGGGCCTGGTCGTAAGCAGTACAACGCCGTCTTCGCGTAGTACCTGAATACTCGCGAGGTCATACTCAAGGGCGATGATATCGAGGACCGCTACATTCGGGTCGTCCGTGCTGAATCCCGCAAGTTCGGGAGAGAGTGTGTCCACGAGATCCGGGTCGACATGAGCGGCCGCCAGGGAAGCGAGAGCCCTGAGCCTTATGCTGAACTCATCGTCAAGCGCCGATCGGGTCTTGTTGTAGAAGTACCAGTTAATCGACAGGAACAGGAGTGTTATGACGACAATGGCGGTTGTCATCCACCGTTCTGCCAGTAATGATCGGGCAGGGCTGCCGTCTTTCCACTCCATCGGTCACCTCATTTTATCGAGTGAAATCTCTTCAGCGCGGAATCCTTCCACTTCGGATCCTCCGCGGCTGTCTTGTACTTATCCTTCGCTTCGGTCCTGCGCCCCTGCTTGAGGAGCGCTTCGCCCCAGTAGAAATAAAGCCCGCCGGCACTGGAAAATTCGCCCGCGCCTTTTGACGCGAGTTTACCGACTTCGTCGTACTGTCCCGTTTCTACCAGAAGCCTCGCTGTAGTCGTGTAGACCTTCTTTCTCTCTGACGGATCGATGTCCTTCAGTCCGAGTCCCTTGCGGTAGTAATCGATCGCCGAGTTCCGGTCACCCGATTTCTCATACGCTGCCGCCAGGCTGAGGCATGCCAGCGGGTCGGATGGTTCGGCCTTGTGCGCGGCTGTGTAGTAGCGTATCGCGCCGCGGTATTTCTTTTTGTGATACTTGATATATCCCATGTGGAGATTGGCTGTGTAATTCGAATTGTCCATTGTGAGCGCCCTGGAAAAAGCGGCTTCGGCGCTGTCCAGGTCCCCGCGTTCATAGTAGAGCTTTCCGAGAAGGGACTGCGCCAGTTCGAGGCCACCGGCTTTGAGAAGATACTGCTCCGCTTCGGTCCTGTACCCCAGTTCCAGGTCGGCCTGTCCTGCGAGAAGGAAATGGCGGGCATCGGCCTTTCCCGCCGTGTCGAGGGCGACCATCCGTGTCCTGACTTCTTCCCAGTCCCCTTTCCTCGCCATCGAAGAGCCGACCTCGTAAGCGGCGTCCGGATCGTATGGATCAAGACCGGCGATCCTTTCCCATGTGTCGGCGGAGCCCGGGCTGTCACCGCTCGCGGACTGTACCCTGGCCAGCAGCCTCAGCGCTTCGACGTCGTCGGTGTTTCCCGACAGGATCTCCCGGATGATAGAGATGGCTGTGTCGTAATCGCCAGCCTTGGCCGCCACTTCAGCGTCCATCAGCACAGGCAGGGGCGCGGTGGCGGGTTCCGGCTCGGTCTCCACCGGAGGTTCTTCGGGCGGAGCGCCGCCGCACCCGGCTATCATGACCGCTGCCGCCGCAATAAGGAGCAGGGTAGTCGTTCTTGTATCTTTTCCGGCGCTGAATATCATCTTTCTCCTTTCGATACCGGTAATGGAACCGGATCGATGCGTCATCAGTATATAAATAAGCATATCGACTCGATATTGAAAAGCGCAAAGGCTGGAA